>OBYY01000220.1_pt1 | contig 11285 bp, 9 predicted proteins | sample 1476821 | NCBI WGS metagenome assembly OBYY01 (sample SAMEA2580218, study PRJEB22360) | human gut metagenome | biome: human gut; feature: human-associated habitat; material: faeces | place: Denmark | collected 2008/2010
TCCTGCTTCCGCTGCGGTGGCAAGGGCTGCCCTGTTTGCAAGTATACCGGCTGGATTGAAGTTCTCGGTGCCGGCATGGTGCATCCCAATGTTTTGCGTGCGGCTAATATTGACGCCGATGTATATGGCGGCTTTGCGTTTGGTCTTGGCCCGGATCGGTTTGCCATGCTGAAATACGGCATTGACGATATTCGCAGTTTTTACACAGACGACTTGCGCTTCCTTACGCAGTTCAGTCAGGAGGGTTAAGATGGACGTTTCATATGATTGGTTAAAAGAGCTTGTCAACATTCCGGTATCACCGGAAGAATTGGCCGATAAAGTGTCACGAACCGGAATTGAAGTGGACGATGTTAAACATCCCGATGCCGGATTGAAAAAGATTGTCGTTGGTAAGGTATTGGCGATCAAACCTCATCCAAACTCTGATCACCTCAACCTTTGTCAGGTAGATGTGGGTGAAGACGAACCGCGCCAGATTGTTTGCGGTGCCCCCAACGTTGCGGCTGGACAAACGGTGATCGTTGCGCTTCCGGGAGCACGGATTGCCGATAACGTCAAAATCAAAAAAGGCAAGATCCGTGGCGAAGAAAGCCTTGGGATGATTTGCGCTTTGCAAGAAATCGGTTTTAATGAAAATGTGGTTCCCAAAGCGTATTTAAATGGTATTTACGTTTTCAATGAACCTTTAAAACCTGGTACTGATGCTTTAGCTGCACTTGGCATGCATGATGCGGTGTTGGATTTTGAGATTACGCCAAATCGTGCCGATGCTTTAGGTATGCGCGGCGTTGCTTGGGAAGTAGGCGCAACTTATGATGAAAAGCCGCACTTTGAAGAAAAGCCGCTGACAGAAGGTGATCGTCCGGTGGCGGATTATCTCAGTGCCGAAGTTAAAGACGCTCAGGATGCCCCGAGTTATCAGTTACGGGTGATTGACCACGTCACCGTTAAAGAGAGCCCGCTTTGGTTGCAACGGCGGTTATGGAATGCTGGCGTGCGTCCGATTAACAACATCGTGGATATCACTAATTTCATCATGTTGGCATATGGTCAGCCGTTGCATGCGTTTGACTATGCTAAACTCGGTAGTCAGCACATTGAGGTTCGGCGGGCGCGCAATGGGGAACCGTTGACCACACTGGATGGTGGCGAACACGAACTAGATGACAGCGATATCGTGATTACAAATGGTCAGGTGCCAGTTGCGTTAGCTGGCGTGATGGGCGGCTTGGATTCGGAGATCTCGGAAACCACGACCACGGTTGTCGTTGAGGCTGCCAGTTTTAATCCGGTTAACGTTCGCAAAACAGCGCTGAAATACAATTTGCGCTCAGAGGCATCATCACGGTTTGAAAAGGGCATTAACTTAGCTGATATTAATCGCGCTTTAGATGCAGCAGTTGCCTGGATGAGCGACTTGGGTGGCGGACAGGCTGCCAAAGGGACCGTGAGTCCGACTGCGGTTGACGCAAAAGATGTCGTGGTTGATATTTCGCTGGATCATATTAATCACGTGTTGGGCACGACATTAAGCCAAGACCAGGTGACGCGAATTTTCCAACAACTAGGTTTTGGCGTTAAAGTTGCTGATGGTTTATTTGCGGTTGCGATTCCACCTCGGCGTTGGGATATTCATATCAAAGCGGATTTGGTTGAAGAAGTCGCCCGTATTTATGGCTTTGACAATTTACCAAGTACACTTCCGACTACCACGATGACGATTGGCGAGTATACACCGGCGCAAAAGCGAATTCGCCGTACCCGCCATCTCCTTGAAGGGTTGGGTCTTAATCAAGCGATTACTTATGGCCTGACGACTGAGCAAGCGGCAACTAGATTTAAGTTGCAACCCGGCGAGCCAACGCAGGTTGATTCACCGATGACCAAAGACCATGCCGTACTACGGATGAATATGGTGACAGGTTTATTAGACATCATCAAATATAATCAGGCGCGTAAAGAAACAGATGTTGCCATTTACGAACAAGGACGGATCTTTACCAAAACCGGTGATCAGGTACGGCCAACTGAAATCGAGTATTTAGGCGGTGCTATCACTGGCCACGTAGCCGCAAAAAATTGGCATCAAGCGGCACGCAGCGTTGATTTCTTCTATGTCAAAGGCATTGTGATGCACTTGCTGGAGGATTATTCATTGGCTGAACCGGTGCACTTTGCAGCGACTCAGGCGGTGAGTGAACTGCATCCGGGTCAGGCAGCTGATATTTTTGTCGGGAAGCAGCGAGTCGGCTTCTTGGGCCGTTTGCACCCGGCGTTTGAACATGAACAGCATCTACCTGCAACCTTTGTCTTTGAGCTTGACCTTGATGCCTTATTTGCGGCGCCGCGTCAGGAGAAGATTGCCCAGCCTGCACCGAAGTTCCCGGCTGTGACGCGCGATATTGCGCTGCAAGTTGCCGATACCGTTACTAATGCCGAAGTGATGCAGATCTTCCAGCAACACGGCGGCGCATATCTCAAAGACGTTACCTTGTTTGATGTTTATGCAGGTTCGCATATGGCGCCGGGCCAAAAGAGTCTGGCCTATACGCTCACTTATCGGCGCGATGACCAAACATTAACCGAAGAAGAAGTTACGCAGGCTTTTGATCGGGTCAAAGCAGCACTTGAATCTGATTTAGGGGCAACGATTCGTTAATCGTTGGTCGCATTTTAGCCGGTGGTTCGGTATGATAGTCACTGGCAACGGTCAGTGGACTCAGTAACATTCAGACTGTATCGCGTCACCGTCAAGCATGATCTGACGGTGACGTTGCTACATAATGGCGTTGTCATAACTTTGTCTGTTATGCTTGGCGGTTATTTGTGTACAAGCATAACGGATGAGGTTAACGTTGGCATGAGAAAAAGGAGGCATCTTTTTGGACAAGCGATCCCCGGACGTGGCGGGTAAACGACGCCAGCGGCAACATGAGAAAAAAGCATCGCAAAAAATCGTCGGTTGGGTTCTCGGTATTTTATTTGCTGTGCTTGTGATTGTTGGATTGATGGGCTACCGGTATGTCAATTCCGCCTTACAGCCAGTCAACCCTAATGGCAAAACAAGCATTAATGTGACGGTCCCGGCTGGCTCTAGCACGAAACAAATTGCGAGCAGATTAGAAGCCAAGCATGTGATTAAAAGTGCCATGGTGTTCAACTATTACGTGAAGTTTCACAATATTGCCGATTTTCAAGCAGGACGCTATCAACTAACGCAACGTGACAATATGGATCAGGTGATTCAAAAGTTGCGTGCAGGCGGCACTTCAGCAGCCGCGGCGGGACAGTTGCTGGTAAAAGAAGGCGCAACGGTTGAGCAGATTGCGACTTCCGTTAATAAACTGGCTAAATCCAATCAAAATCTGACGAGCAAAAAATTCCTGGCCTTGATGAAAGACCAAACCTTTTTCAACCAGCTGGCTAAGAAATATCCTAAGTTACTTAGCGCTGCAGCCTCGGCTAAAGGGGTACGGTATCGCCTTGAAGGTTATCTTTTCCCAGCCACTTATAGCGTGAGCGCCGGTGAAACCACCAAGGATCTGGTTGAGGCAATGGTGGCAAAGACTGATAGCGTGATGCAAAGTTATTACAAGAGTGTTAAGAAACAAGGTTATTCTGTTCAGGAAGTGATGACCTTGGCCTCGTTGGTTGAGCGTGAAGGGGTGACCCAAGAAGATCGCCGTACCATTGCGGGCGTCTTCTTGAACCGGATTGATGCCGGTATGCCACTGCAGTCCGATATCTCTGTCATGTATGCCTTGAATACGCATAAGACACATTTAACCAACAAAGACACCAGCGTTGATTCACCGTACAACCTTTATGTGCACACCGGTTACGGCCCCGGACCATTTGATTCACCTAGCGAACAAAGCATTGCTGCTGTTCTTAGTCCGAATGCCCGCAGCAAGGATTATCTATACTTTGTTGCAAATCTGAAGACGGGTGAAGTACTGTATGCAACGACTCGCGAACAACATGATGCTAATACAGCTAAGTTTGCAAGCGATAATGCCGCTGCCGACAAATAAGCGCAACCGTTGATGAAGGCACCGCGGTCGTCCACCAATCCAATCAACAACGTGACGTCCTGACAGCGCAGCATGCAGCCAATTTTGGATATGATAAAATCATGTCCGGAAGCTAAATCAAATTTCAGGTTAAACGGCCTTGGAAGCAGTGTCCAACCAGCGGACGTTATTTCCAAGGCTGTGTTATGCGCAGATCTTATATACTGAGTGAGGAAGGCTAAAATGCAACAGAAGAAACCTATTGTGATTGGTGTGACAGGTGGCTCAGCCAGTGGCAAAACCAGTGTCAGTCGGGCTATTTTTAATCATTTTTCCGGTCATTCCTTGCTCTTGATGGCACAGGATGCGTATTATAAGAAAAGTGACAAACCGTTTTCAGAGCGGAAGAAGATCAATTACGACCACCCATTGGCATTTGACACGCCGCTGCTTAAACATCATCTGGAGCAACTCATTCATCGACATGCCGTTGATCAGCCGGTGTATGATTACAAGATTCATAATCGCTCGGATAAAACGGTTCACCTTGAGCCAAAAGACGTGATTATTCTTGAAGGCATTTTGATCCTTGATGATGAAGCGTTGCGCAACATGATGGACATTAAAGTGTTTGTGGATACGGATGACGATATTCGGGTGATTCGTCGTATTCGCCGGGATATGGTGTCACGTGGTCGCACGTTGGAATCCATTATTAATCAATATTTAAAAACCGTGAAGCCGATGTATCATCAGTTTGTTGAACCAACGAAACGCTATGCAGATCTGATTGTCCCAGAAGGCGGTCAGAATCAAGTCGCCATCGATTTGCTGGTCACAAAGATCAAAAGTATTTTGGCAGAGCGCGGTTTAGAAGAGTAGCCATTGACAAATGGTTGCTGGCTTAATAAAGTGACTAAGGAAAATAAGAAGTGAGGTAAGTATTTTATGGCAGACAAAAGCTATCCGATGACCGCAGAAGGTAAAAAGAAACTTGAAAACGAATTAGAGGAATTGAAAACCAAGAAGCGGCCAGAAGTCATTGAGCGCATCAAAGTCGCGCGTGGTTTTGGTGATTTATCCGAAAACTCCGAATATGAAGCAGCCAAGGATGAGCAATCAACCCTTGAGAATCGGATTGTTACGATTCAGACGATGTTGCGTTATGCTGAAATTATTGACGCCAAGGCAGTTGCAAAAAATGAAGTGTCAATCGGTAAAAAAGTCACCTTTGAAGAAGATGGCGATGAGGAAACTTATGAAATTGTCGGTGCGGCAGAAGCAGACGCCTTCAACGGCAAGATCAGCAATGAAAGCCCGATCGCTCAAGGACTTATCGGACGTAAAGTTGGCGATCAAGTCACCATTAACACGCCCGGTGGTGAAATGACTGTTAAGATTACCAAGGTTGAAGGATAAGCGAGTTTTTGACGCCTTGTAGGCTTCAATTTTGTAAGTAAGGCAAAAGCGGCAATCACGCTCAAGTACAAGAGCAGTGGTTGCCGTTTTTTTGTGCTTGGCCGCGCACAATGACATACATCTGTATCAGTTTTCGTTCCAGTTTCCAATGAATATCAGCCTTACGCCCTAAGCGAGTTGCGTTCCGATTCGTTATAATAATTCGTGAATAGTAGCAGGCTTTTTCGGATAGTGTGCTCTAAGTTCACAACGATTTTTAGATAAGGAGGGATCGCAATGCGCCGCTGGCAACTGTTTTTAGGAATTGAATTTGCGTTGATCCTCTGGCTGGGGTTTCAGATCATCACCAATCCAATGGCGTTGACAACGATCCTGTTTGGCGTTCTTTTTCTCTTTTTAGGCGCGCGTTGGCATCGAATGCGTGCGTTCAATGTGACATTTGGTGGTATCCTGTTGGTACTGGGAATCTTTATTAATCCGGCAGTCTGGTTGATTCTCATGGTAGCAGGCGTGTTCCTAATCATGGTGTTAACCAAGCCGGGGATGGGTTTTTCAATGTGGGACCGCAAACAATACGTTGCACCGGTCACGCAGGAGCCTGGGAAAAAAGCGGGTCGGCGCACGGTTCATTCATGGGGCAACCGGCAAACCATTGCGCCGAGTTACGACTGGGATGACATCAATATGGTCGTTCCTGCTGGCGATACCATTATTGATTTGGGGGATACTTTCCTGCCTAAAGGCGACAGTGTTATTATGATTCGCAAAGGCTTTGGTAAAACCAGAATTCTGGTTCCCATTGGCGTTGGCGTTGCCGTTGAACATGCGACATTTTACGGGCGGCTCCATTTTGAAAATGCGGACTCGATGCTGCATAGTCAAAGCGTAACGATGTATTCGCAGGATTATGACGATGCACCACGGCGTATCCATATCATTACGAATGTAGTGGTAGGTGACTTGGAGGTGCTGGCGGTATGAGGCGACGAATGTTAGTCGGTTTTTTTATGATCTTGCTGGTCTGGACACTTCTAGTCGAGGTCTGTTTGGTTTTTATGCTGGCAAAAGTGACCCGTCACGATTTTCTACGCCTTTTATTAGCCAATGTATTGTCGGCGCCACTGCTGGTTTATTTGCTCATTGGCGCGTTATTGATTAGTTCTGGTGCCACGGTGATTGTGCTTTGGCGCCAGCGAGTCGTGCGTAGTCAGTTGGATAGCCGTTTAGCCCAATTAAACGCCGGACAGTATCAGGCGCCGATATTTAATCGGTCGCAACAAGCTGAAGCGGCATTGGGAAAACAACCGGCTGCCTTGCTTGAAGCATTACGGCAAAAAATGATACGCTTGCAACGTGAAATCGAACGTTATAGTAACACACCGGTGCGATTTTCCGGCGAGACGCGGGAAGCCATTTTAACCGGCGAACGCCACCGATTAGCGCGTGAATTACACGATTCTGTTTCCCAGCAACTCTTTGCTGCTATGATGATGCTGTCGGCGTTACGCAGTGTGGCAGCCCGCGATCCGAAACAAGAAGCTTTGAATAAGCAACTGGATACGATTCAAAAAGTGATTAATGAGGCCCAGGCAGAGATGCGCGCCTTATTGCTGCATTTGCGTCCGACGAATCTTGAAGGGAAGTCACTTAAGCAAGGCATTATCCAGTTGCTGAAGGAATTACAAACTAAGATCACCATCAAAATCACTTGGCAACTGGACGATATTCAGTTGAATGCAGCAGCGGAGGACAATCTTTTTCGCATTGTTCAGGAACTGTTAAGCAACACGCTGCGCCATGCAAAGGCTGATAGTCTTGAAGTCTATCTGAAGCGGTTGCAAGATATGGTTATTTTGCGTATGGTTGATGATGGTGTCGGGTTTGATCCAAAAGAAACCAGTAGTAATGGCAATTATGGACTGGCCAATATTAAAGAACGCGCGGCAGCCATGGGTGGTACGGCAAAGGTCGTTAGCGTGGTCGGCCAAGGAACCAGTGTTGAAGTCAGAGTACCGTTATCAAAGGATGTTGCGCATGATTAAAGTATTGATCGTTGATGATCACGAAATGGTTCGACTAGGGCTGTCCACCTATATTGGCGTCCAACCCGATTTAGAGGTCGTTGATCAGGCCGAGAATGGTCAAGAAGGGGTCGAAATGGCCTTGAAAGATCACCCGGATATTATTTTGATGGATTTGGTGATGCCGGTTAAAGATGGCATTGAGGCGACAAAAGAAATTCTAAAAGCATGGCCGCAAGCTCGGATCATCATTTTGACAAGTTTTATCGATGATGCCAAAGTCTATCCTGCCATGGAAGCCGGTGCGGCCAGTTATATTTTGAAAACCGCAACGGCCGAAGAAATTGCCAAGGCTATCCGCCAGACTGCCAGTGGGGAACGGGTACTTGAGCCGCAAGTCACCACGAAGATGATGAATCGGATGAATCATCCGCAGCCGCAGTATGACGAGCTGACGAACCGCGAACGTGAGGTGCTGCAGCTTATTGCACAAGGCAAGTCGAATCAGGAAATTGCGACCGAGCTCTTTATCACATTGAAAACCGTTAAAACGCATGTCTCAAACATATTGGCCAAATTGGATGTCGAAGATCGGACGCAAGCAGCGATTTACGCGCTTAAGCATGGTCTGGTAAAAAATGATCAAGGAGATGATGGGGTTGCAACTCGCGATCACTGATAAAGCTAGTCAATGGTTTCACCGCGAATTAGATTTGCCTGCTGAAGGTGCCGGCATTCGGTTCTTTGGCAAAGCTTACGGTAAAACCCAGGTTCATGATGGTTTTAGCGTAGGCATGACGCGCGATGACCACCCTGACCAGCCAATTATGGCGGTTAAAAAAGATGGCGTGACTTATTTCGTTAACCCGACAGATGCATGGTTCTTTGAGAATCTGGTCATGACGGTTGACTATGATGCACATCTTGACGAGCCTAAGTATGAATTTAAAGTCCGCTACCAGCGAATTGTCGTTGTTTCACTGGTGGCGGACTTTTAATTATAAGTTGGTACCTACCAACTCGCGGACACTTTATTTTCCAATTATGGTGCGGCGTTTTGGTTCAATAATTCCCGTTCTTTTTTGCGAAATGCCACGAGCCGCCAGCAAAACGCCAGCAGTACACCGGCGATGGTGATCAAGCTGCCCCAGCCTAACAAGGGTGGTCGATAGCGCATGGTAATATGGTAATGGCCGGGTTTTAACGGAAGCGCCATGAAAATACCTAAACTGGTTTTGGGTTTCACCGGTTGCCCGTTGACCTTGACTTGCCAGCCATGTGCAACGGGAATAGTAGTCTGCAACATCTGGTTTTGCTTGTGAATGGTGATATTGGCAGCAAGTGCGGTGGCAGTTACACGGGTCACGTGCCAGCCGCCTGTTTGCAGCCGCTTAAGGTCCTGCATCAGTTGCCCCGTATCCGCTTGATACAGACCGATATTTTCAAACCAGGCTTCTTTTTTGTTGAGTTGAAAAGTTAACGTTTGGACTTCTGCCGCGTTTGCGGGGGTGACGTTAACGGTGATGGTATCATTAAAACTTTCTGGTAACGTGACCGTTTTCCCATTTTGTTTCAAGGTGACCAAATGATTGGCAAAATGACTTCCGAGAGTGAGTACATAGGTGTTGCCAGTTTGCGGTTGAAATTGATATGTCACCGTGTGCGGACCGGAACCGCTTTTGGCAAAAGTTGGGTTTGTACCCGTGGTGACGCGACGGACGCCAGTTAAAGTCGGTGAAGGAAGTGGCAAAGCAGTAAAATAAGGCGTTGTGTTCTTACCCAGTGCGGCTTGCAAAATGAAGGACTGGTTAGCAAGCGGGGTGTCGCTGTAAAGCTGCTGATTTAACAACGCTTTGTCCGCCGCAAAACCCAGTTGTTGGGCAAACGGAGATTTTAGCACCTGCCACGGACCGACTTGTCGCAGCTGTTGATACCACTTTAAATCAGGTCGTTGTCCGGCATCAGGCAAAGCAGCGGAACTATGAGTCGGCGTTAAAAAATATTTAATGCCAAGCAAACTGTCGGTAATCAATGTCCCGTTAGTGTATGCAACCGAGCCATCGTCTTCCGGTTGACCGATTTGACCGAAGAATTGAGGTGTGGCCGGCTCAAGTAGCGAGTTGAATTGATCGGCGCCGCGGTAATTGCCTGTCATCGGATCGTTACGGGTGCGAATCGTTGTTTTTCCAATACGAAAAAAGCCGTTATCGGTTTGATTGATGGTGCGTGCGCCTTGGATAAGGGCGGCTGCGTAATCATGGTAAGCATGATGATCGAGATACGCCAATTGATTTAGCGTTAAAATTAAACTACCGCTCATATCGACCAACACAATGGCAAAACCGAACCAAAACGGACGGCGGTGATCAAGGCTTAGCCAGACCAAGACGAGCAACAAGGTGCCAATGCCAAAGATCAGGTGGCCGATGGTTAGAAAGTTGTAATGGTTAAGGTGAAGCGCAACATCCCCATCTATGAGCCCGAATACGATTAATAAAATAACTAGTGTCCGAAATGAAAGCGCCGATTGATGCTTCTGCAGGGTGCTGATGCCGAGACTGAGTAACCAAAAGCATAAGATAAACGTAAAGCGATACGGGTACCAAACCGGGAATTGAAAGCCATGCCACATTAAGTCAAGCGGCTCAAACATGCACGAAAGCACTAAGAAAGCGGTCACCAAAGCAGCAGCCATTTTTTGGCGCCATGTCTGGTGTCGTGATATAAAGAAAAGAATGGCTAAAACAAAGCCTAAAGCACCGATATAAAAATTCGGGTATCCTGAAGGCATCTGATCAAAATTGAAGCTTCCGGGCAGCATTTTGCTAAGCAGTCGATCCGGCGCGTATTCGAACCGCCATTGGATGGCTTTGACGGTATAGGTGCCTTTGGATTGGGCGAGTTGAAACCAGGTCGGCAGCAACACGACTGCACTGTTCATGCCGGCCAAGATGCTAGCCCAGACAAAACGCCTACCGGTATGCGCGGCCTGCCGCCAAGAGGTTGCATGACTGCCCAGCCAATAACCGGTATAAAGCACCAGGAAAATGGCGATCATATACCCCGTGTAGAAGTTGACAATGAAAGCAGCCGTTAACCAACCGATATAAGCAAAAACCCGCCCGCCGTTGAGCAGTGTCTCTAGACTTTGGATGATTAACGGCAACAAAATAGCCGCATCAAGCCACATCAAATTAAAACTATTGGCCAACATCCAGCCGCTTAAAGCATAAGCCAACCCAAATGTAGGGATCATTAAACCCGTAATCGCATGACGTTTGGCATACCACCCCATCGTCAAGCCCGCTGTACTGATTTTCAAGATCATGATGACAAAAACGGCGACATCCAGCAGGTCGGCAGGAAACAGCACAACTAACAGGTTGAAGGGACTCAATAAGTAATAGGCAAAAACCCCGAACATATCTCCGCCTAGGCCTTTATTGAAGGCGTAAAAAAGTTGTCCGGGATTGCCTAGTAAGGTTTGGCGCAAGTAGGCAAAGAAATCAATGTATTGCTGGCCGAGATCAACGGTTAAGACGCTACTTGACCCAAATGGAAAAGCACCACGAATGGCAAAGTAAAAAGCCACCAATAGCCCCGGTAATAGAAAACTCAGTATTAACGGATACTTTTTCGACCAGACTTGTCGCACATGCCCTCACCAACTTCTAAATTAAAATTAATTCCAGCTTATTTTTAAGCTGTTACTGTGAATCAAGCATATCATAAGACACATAGCGTTTTGGCGGGTTCTTTGCTACACTTTAAAAGATAGAAATTTCGAAGGAGCAATTTTAGGTGAAGTACATTCGTACACCGCAGCCGA
>OBYY01000225.1_pt1 | contig 11231 bp, 7 predicted proteins | sample 1476821 | NCBI WGS metagenome assembly OBYY01 (sample SAMEA2580218, study PRJEB22360) | human gut metagenome | biome: human gut; feature: human-associated habitat; material: faeces | place: Denmark | collected 2008/2010
TCCAAATCTTTTGCTACGAAAATTCCGTTTCTCGGGGCCGCCGTTACCACTCCCCAGTCCTGCAGAACTCTGATTGCCCTGATCGTCGTATCGATACTGACTCCGTATATCTCCTGCAGCTGCTCATGGGTCGGAAGCCGGTCGCCCGGCTGATAGCGGCCCATGGCAATCAGTCCCAGAATATCCAGGTACACGCTGGAATACCGTTCCTGCGATCTCCTGAACTGCTGCTCGAAATTCTTTGTCCCCACCCTCAAAGGGGAATCCGGAGTCACACGGCAGACCGGTTCCCCCTCGATACGGTCTATGACAATGCCATAAAGAGAGAACAGAGCATCGAAGTGAACTTCCTCCGGTCTCCCTCCTCTCTTTATCGTCTGGATCAATTCCTTTAAACTTTTCAGATAATCAATCCGGTTTTCCCTGGTACCAGGCAGAGGATCCACCTCCCCCAGCCCCAGGCTGTCCACTGCGCGCAGTGCCAGTTCATTTTCATTTCTGCAGATAAAAAATCGCCAGAGACGGTTGGACAGGCGCCAGAATCCGGTCGGATCGTCCGGATTCATATTTGCCACTATCGTCTCCGGGGTCTTCCAGTCATCGCCTCTGCACAGAAGCATTCCCCGGCGGTTGACCGGATAGCAGAGAAGGATCCCCGATTTTAAGATACCATTAGCCGCAACGGCATCGGACGTTTCCCGTTCGTCCTGCTCCTCCCGGCGTTTATCCAAATAACCGCAGGCAACTACTGGCCGTTTCTTTGGAACGACCTCCAGAAAACCTTCCTGCACCAGTACCTCCACGGCCCGTCTCACAGTCCGTTCCGACGTATGGAACTCCCTGCACAGCTTCGCACGCCCCGGCAGTGCTGTGCCCGGCGGAAGAAGGCCGCATATAATCTTGTTTTTTAATATTTCACAGATCCGTTCATATTTTACTACGTCATTTTTCATCCTTTATCCCTACTGTTCTTCGTCAGTCCCTCACCGCAAAGCCGGTTAAAAAGAGTTCCAGTTCCGTCTGCGGCAGCGGTTTTGAATAGTAGAAGCCCTGAATGTAATCGGCCTCTGCGTCAATAATCGCGCGCCGCTCTTCTTCATTTTCCACACCTTCTACTACCACTTCAATATCATTGACCTTTGCCATGGCAATAATCGCTTTCAGCAATGCGTACTGTTTTGGTGAACCGTTGATTTTACTTGTCATGGACCGGTCTATCTTTAACGAGTGCACCGGGAGATTCATCAGATAATTTAAGCTGCTGTAACCAATCCCGAAATCATCCAGAGATATTCTGATCCCGTTCTCCGATAAATCCCTGATAATCCCTTCCGCTTTTGACATGAACTGTATCAGGATCGTCTCTGTAATCTCAAGGACAACCTGTCCTGGATGGACACCCGTTTTTTTAATCGATTCGAGAAGATGTGCTGCGCTGTCCTCAACCAGAAGCTGCTGGACAGACAAGTTGATTCCAACTCTCCCCAGCCCCAGCGCCTCCCCCTTCTCTTTCATAAAGGTACACGCCTGGTGTATCACATATTCCCCAATCTGGCAGACAAGTCCGTTTCTTTCCGCAACCTCTATCATCTGTCCCGCGGAGATATAGCCGCCAGTTCCATCCGGCAGACGAACCAGCGCTTCCGCTGCCGTAAAACGGCCTGCCTTCATTTGATAAATCGGCTGATACCATACTTCCAGTGTCCCTTCATGGATACTGTCCCGGATCAGCTGAAGAATCTTTCCCTCTCTCCTTCTTATCTCCAGAAGCCTGTTGTTAAAGATTACGATACCGTCCGTCACCCCATGTTCAGGCACCTTGCCGTAGTTGATGGCAGACTGAAGACACTCTAACAGCTTCTCCGGCTTCCTGGCATTGGCCGGATAATCGCAGACACCGATGAACGCATCCAGGGTGATAACAGCCTCCTGCACCTTAACAGGAATACGAAAAGCCTCCTGAATCCGGGAGATCATCTCGTCATTCTCTTTATCCCTGCTGGCGTGATCAAGAGAAATTCCCAGGAACACATCGCCGTTAATCCGGTACAGATTACTTCCAAATATAGCGCTCAGTCTTTTGGTTACCTCCCTCAGCAGCGCATCCCCCGTCTCCACACTGAACAGCTCGTTATATTTCCCAAAGGAACGGATGTCCACGCCATACAGACGGAAACGTCTTCTTTCATCATAGGCAATCATCATATCCGCATCCCGGATATACTTCATTCTGTTTCCGATTCCAAAGACCGGATCGTAGTAAACTGCCTGTTCCACCTGCTTCCGGTAATGGTTGATCGCCTGGGATAAGTCTGTAATCCAGGGTTCTGCGTATTCGCCGAATTCCACGTTGCTTCTTCCCGCAGCAAGCTGGCGGCATTTTTCCGTCAGTTCACGGACCGATGATTCCCGAAACAGTTTGCTGTAGTACTTCTCGATCAGATTCCGCAGAAGCGTCCTCACGTCATTCCCTTCCTCCGGATAAGAAACGTACTGGTATTTGGCATTTAAAAACACCTTTCCGCCCTGGTGACGGATCTTCCAGATCATCTTCAGTGACAGCCCTTTGGCAAATTCAGACATTTCGCCTTCCGCCATCTCTTCTTTTACAGCAACAAAAAAACCCTCGCCGGATATTCGGGCGGCGGCGTATGGACCTTCGATATAATCCTTCATGATCACAGGAATACTCTTTAAGTACTCCTCTTCTTTCTCAGGCCCCGCAAGCAGGGCAATCCGGTTGTAATCTTCCAACGCAAAATAAAATACGGAAAAAGCCTTTTCCCCCTTCCGGATCCATGTATTCAGTTCCTTTCCAATCCCCTGTCTGTTGAGCATTCCGGTCTGCCAGTCGGTATTGCTGATGTTTCTGTCATACTGATATCGTTTTGCCAGCGCGGTTGAAAGGACAAAAAGTGACGAAAGGAGAAGCCACAGAAGTATGCTTTCTGCCGCATACAGGATCTGTCTTTTCCGGGGTATCCAGCCTTCTATGGGCATGATACTCAGATTCCACTGGGAAGGAAGATAGAATTCTGTTTTAGCCGCATGGGAATAGTCTATCATCGCATTGGAGGACGCCACCACCTCTTTACTTCCATCCTGACTGTTCACCTTCCATAAGTAGTATTCGTATCCCAGCTGATACAGGCTTTCCAGATTCATCTTCTCTTTTACGTATTCTTCAGACAGTGCAAGGGCAATTTCTCCCTGGTATGCCCTGCCCTCCAGTACCGGCTGAAGGAACAGGAATACCGTCTCGCCCGTCCCCTCCATGATGACCGGCCCCTCTACCACCGGTTCTTTTACTACCTTTGCCAGGGTATAAAGATAAGAAAGATCCTTTAGATTTCTGCCCGCCATAACTTCCTGTACACATTCAGGAAATGCTTTATAAACCGTGTCTCCCTCAAATACAAGAATACTGCTGACGCCATCCATGGCCATGAGTTCTTCGGCTTTCCACTGAAACCACTCCGAATCCTTCATGGTCCCGGATGCCAGGCCAACCAGTCCCTGAGCGTAATTCAGCTGTTCCCTCATAACCAGAACGATATTTTCCCTGTATAATTCCAGAATGCTTCCAGCATCTGCCTTCCGCTCCTCTGCGTACCTGCTCTGAGTTTCCAGACCGAAGACTGCCGAAATCAAAAGGAATAATGTAAGCACAAAAAAATAGATGATCCGCCTTCTTTTTATGATCCTCTTCATCTGCTCCCTCAATCCTGATAAATTTTATAATATCCCTTACCATTCTGCTTCACAAAATACAGGGCTTCGTCTGCGTGGGCGATCATTTCATCCAGCTTCTCTCCCGGCTGTCTTACCGCAACTCCGACACTGCACTGTATCGGCAGTTTCATTCCGCCTGTACCGATATCGGAATGAAGCCTTAGCACAAGAGATTCCATAACCCGTTTCAGTTCCTTCTCATCGTCGATATCAGTAAGCAGCAGTACAAACTCATCTCCTCCGTACCGTCCCACAACGCCGTCATACTTCTTCTCATATTCCCTGAGAATATAACCGATGCTTTTGAGCGCCGTATCTCCCACCGCATGGCCATGTGTATCGTTCAGTTTCTTTAAATTATCAAGATCCACAAAGCACAGGGCAACGAGCCGTTCCTCCGGCACCTTATCTAACTGTGCTTCCGCCTGTTTGAAAAATACAGACCGCGTGACTACGCCTGTCAGACCATCAGACAGCCCATTGCTGGTCAGCCGGATAATTTCTTTAAAGTCTACATTGTCAGGCCGTTCATTCTGATAGATCTTTTCTTCCAGCTCTTCAATGGAGTGTACCAGCATATTAACCGCCTGCTTCTGCTCGTTCACAAACCGCTTCGTCAGTCTGACAGCAAACGCACACAGCAGCAGAAGAAAAACACTGATTACCAGATAGGCCGGCACCTGTGTCTTATAGACATCCCAAAATTCTATCACCGTCAGCAAATCCCAGTTCGTGTTCTTCACATTGCTGTAAATCGTATAGCAAAGGCGCCCCTGTCTGATACTCCAGTATGCTCCCGGACGCTTGGCTAACAGTTCGGTTTCCAGCTGATCCGTCGTAATCCCCAGATTTTTTGCTTCACGCACATGATCCAGATACGGTTCCCCGTACTGCAGATTATTCGTCGATGACATAATCTGGCCTCTGGAACCGATCAGTACGGCCTGGGTACCGCTGAAACCGGACGCCTCCTTTAAAATATTCACGATTTCATCAAAATAAATGGCGCAGAAAAGACAGCCTGTGATTTCCCCGTTCTGTTTTAAGGGGTAAGCTACCGTATAGTTTAAAGTTATCCCATCTGCCCCTGCTGCAAAACTGTCTGTAATCTGCGGCTGGCCAGTGGAAAACAGCTGCTGCATATACTCCCTGCTGGCAAGGCTGGCCGGCTCTTCTCCTATTGTATAGACATTAATATCCGAATCCACAAAACAGATCATGATATAACCGTAAGTTTCCGTTATCCGGTCCAGTTTTGCCACCTTCTCCAAAGGAGGGACCGACGGATCATAGAACTCCGGCTGAATGGCCATGGATTCCAGTAATTTCAATGATTCCTCCACCCGGTTGGAAACCTGGGCCGTAACATTTTCATGGGCGGCGGCAGCTTCTTTCTTCATTCTCTGAAATGCGATAGCCAGACCGCCTGCTGCCATAATTATGATTGTCAGGATACACAGCAGAATGATGATTTTTAAAACCGGCATATAGGTATATGTCATCTCATTCTGCTTTTCCCGTCCATTTTTGTATTTCGTCACTGTTCCGCCTCCTTTCTCCTGCGAAAAGGGGGTTTTGCATTCCCCTGACAACTTGGTACATATACCGGATATTTATGGCAAAAACTGGGATCGTATGCCATATATTAAGCATTCAAAAAAACTCATACGTTGTTTAATTATACCATTACAGTAACAGAAAATCAACTCAGGAGTTTGACTTTTGGAAAAGGCCAGCCTATAATATCAGCTTAAAACTTTCTTTTCTAAACAACAGAAGGCCTGCATGGACCGTGCAGACCTTCTGTTTTCATATTCGAAATCAGGAATTCAGCTTCGCGGCAAAATCCGCCATAGCCTCTGATATCTTAATCTGCTGCGGACATACAGCCTCACAGCTGCGGCAGCCAATACAGGCGTTGGGGGGTTTATCCTCCGGCACCGCCATTAACGCCCTCGGAGCAAGAAAACCGCCGCCGGTAAAGCAATGCTCATTGTACAGCTCCAGTAATGCCGGAATATCCAGCTGCTTCGGGCAGTGGCTTACACAGTAGCGGCAGGCCGTACACGGCAGAGCAGACTTTTTAAGCATCTCATCGGCAATTGCCAGAACTGTGTCCATCTCCTCTTTTTGAAGCGGCTTATCCTCTTCAAAAGTATGTATGTTTTCCTGAAGCTGTCTGAAATCGGACATGCCCGAAAGAATCATCGTGACTCCCGGAACAGACTGCAGGAATCGGAACGCCCATGCTGGGGCCTTTTCTTCAGGACGGAATTGATTCAGTCTCTCCATCGCTTCGCCGGACAAAACCGCCAGCTTTCCGCCGCGCAGCGGTTCCATAACCCAGACAGGCAGACCACAGCTGCGAGCAGTTCCATTTTAGCCTCCGCGCTCTGGAAGGACCAGTCCAGATAATTGAGCTGAATCTGGCAGAATTCCATCTCACTGCCGTATGCCTCCAGAAAACGCTTCATCACCTCGCAGCTTCCGTGTGTCGAAAATCCCAGATGACGGATTCTCCCCGCCTCCTTCTGTTTTAACAGATACTGAAAAATTCCATATTTTTCGTCCAGGTATGCATCTATATTCATCTCACATACGTTGTGGAACAGGTAAAAATCAAAGTATTCCACACCACATTTCTCAAGCTGCTTCTCAAAAATCTCCTCCACCTGATCCATATTGGAAAGGTCGTATCCCGGAAATTTCGTCGCCAGATAAAAACTCTCCCTTGGATACCTGCTGAGTACTCTTCCCATCACTTCCTCGGAATGTCCGCCGTGATAGCCCCAGGCAGTATCAAAATAGTTGATTCCCTTTTCCATCGCATATGCGACCATTTCTGCTGTGGCTGCCTCGTCAATGACGGAATCGTCTCCTTCCGTTACCGGAAGGCGCATGGCCCCCATCCCGAGGGCAGACAGCTTTAAATCCTGAAACTCTTTGTATACCATATCCCGCACTCTCCTTTTCTCTGTTCCCATTCCACATATAAGGTTCTGCTCATGGCATGCTCTTCTTTCTGACGTTTCAGAGGGGATTTCCCCTCAGAATTCTTTGCATAAGCCGCAGCCACTTTTTTATTATACTTGTTGAAGTGGACTTTAAGTCAAGAAGTTTTTGCAGTCTTCCTTCTATGCTTCCTCCGCTCCCCACGCAAACTGGGAATTGTAGAGCTGGCTGTAGAAACCGTTCTGTGCCATCAGGCTTTCATGGTTCCCCATCTCCGCGATATCCCCATCTCTGAGAACGAGAATTAAATCCGCGTTTTTAATAGTAGAAAGCCGGTGGGCGATGACGAAACTGGTCCGGTCCTTTAAAACTGTATACATGGCGCTCTGCAGCATCTTCTCCAGACGGGTATCCACCGAGGAAGTGGCTTCATCCAGAATCATAATCTGCGGATTCTTTAAAATAGCCCTGGCAATCGTCAGAAGCTGCTTCTCGCCCTGGGAAATGTTGCTTCCCTCCTCGTTAATCACCATGTTATAGCCCTGAGGCAGAGTACGGATAAAATGATGAACATTGGCCATCTTCGCGGCATCGATCACCTCATCTTTTCTGGCCGACAGATTACCGTAACGGATGTTATCAAAAATCGTTCCGGAGAACAGCCAGGTATCCTGAAGTACCATGCCGAACATGGACCGCAGATCTTCCCGGTTCATATCGCGGATATCCACACCATCGACGAGAATCCGGCCGCTGTTTACATCATAGAACCGAAGCAGCAGATTGATCAGCGTAGTCTTTCCCGCCCCCGTAGGGCCTACGATGGCCACCATCTGGCCACTCTTAACCGTAACATTGAAGTCCCGGATGACCGGTGTGTCCCCATAGGAGAAGCTGACGTGTTCGAAGGTAACCTCGCCCTTTGCAGGCCCCGGAAGAAGGCCCGCGGGAGCAGATTCTGTTTCCTCCGGTTCATCCAGGATTTCGAAAATACGCTTAAGGCCTGCAAATGCAGCCTGTATCTGGGCGGACAGCTGGGACACCTGGGTCAGCGGATCATTGACCTGCCAGATATATCGGATGAACGCCTGCAGATTACCTACTGACAGCGTACCGGCCAGTATGGCAAAACAGCCGATCACCGCAATGATCCCAATGCTTAGATACGTGGTCAGAGAGATCAGGGGGCTCATAAGTGACGAGAGGAACTGTGCCTTAAAGGCATGTTTCTGCAGGCTGTCATTGACCGTCTCGAACTGTCTCCTGGACTGCTCCTGCTACCCGAACAGCAGAATCTCATTGTAGCCGGTGTACAGCTCCGTAATCGCTCCGTTCATATCTCCGAGAGAGTCCTGCTGGGCCTTAAACTGGCTCTGGCTGATCTTTACGATGCCGCGGGTAATAAGGGCTCCCACAGGAATGATCAAACATGCGATACAGGCCATCACCCGATTGATGGAAAACATCATCCAGAGAGCCAGAACCAGAGTAAGGATTCCGCTGATCACCTGGGAAAAGCTCTGCTGGAGCGCATTGGAGACCGCCTCCACATCGTTGGTGACCCGGCTTAAGACATCGCCGAAGCTGTTGGTATCAAAATACCGGACAGGCAGGCGGCGGATCTTGTTCTGAACCTCATTCCGCAAATCATGCATGGCATTCTGAATCGAATTAGTCAGACAGAATGCACCCACGATCTGGGAAACCGTCTTAATCAGATAGATAGACAGAAGTACCAGCAGGATATTGCGGATCACCTCAAAATGAATGCGGGCGCCCGCCGCACCGGAGGCCAGCCCTGCCACGTCCGCGGCCAGCCGGCTGGTAATCATGCCTTCGATCCGCGGAGCGGCCGTAATCGCTGCAATACTTATCACAATCATAAAAACTGAAACAAAAAGCTGAAAACTGTAAGGCGCCAGAAACGGCTTCAGTTTCCCCAGCATCCTTCCAATGTCTTTTATTTTTTTACGCACGGGATAATTCCTCCTCACTTAACTGGGATAATGCAATCTCACGGTAAATGCGGCAGTTGTTCAGCAGTTCCTTATGGGTTCCTGTTCCCACGATACTTCCTTCATTCAAAACAATGATCTGATCGGCATCCATAATACTGGAAATACGCTGTGCCACTACCATCACGATGGCATTCCCCGTCTCTTTCTTCAGCATACGGCGCAGCTTCGCATCCGTCTTAAAATCCAGGGCTGAAAACGAATCGTCAAACACATAGACATCCGGTTTTCTGATCAGCGCCCTCGCAATGGACAGACGCTGGCGCTGGCCGCCGGAAACGTTGGTTGCACTCTCCGTAATCTGCTCGTCAAACCCGCCCCTTTCCATGATAAAATCGTATGCCTGCGCAGTCTTTGCCGCCTGAACCAGGTCCTCCATCGTGGCATCCTCTTTCCCGAAACGCAGATTATCCGCAATGGTCCCGGAAAACAGCATTGCTTTCTGAGGGATAAAGCCAATGGCGCGCCGCAGGCTCTCCAAGTCATACGTCCGGATGTCTTTTCCATTCATCAGCACGCGGCCCGCGCTGACATCGTAAGCCCTGGGAATCAGGTTAATCAACGTACTTTTTCCCGATCCGGTACTGCCGATAAACGCGATTGTCTCTCCCCTCTTCACCGAGAATGATACGTCCTTAAGCACCGCTTCCTCGCCATCCGGATAGACGAAATCCACATGGTCAAACACTATTTCATCAATATGCTCCACTGATTGGGCATTCGTCTCAGGATTTTTAATCGACGGCTCCGCGTCAAATATTTTCTGAATACGCCCGGCGCTGACTGCAGCCTTCGGATACATCATGAAGACCAGACAGAACAGCATGATGGAGAACATCACATGGAACAGGTAGTCCATAAATGCCACCAGCTCCCCGATCTGTAAGGTTCCCTGACTTAACATGATACTGGCAATCCAGTAGATCACCATACCGGCCAGATTCATCAGAAGAAAGAAAACCGGCTGAGTCACGGACATCAGCTTAAACAGTTTTTTGGAATTCCCCATATAGCTGGAATTAGCGCCGTCAAAGCGCTGCTTCTCATAATCATCGTTGGTAAACGCACGAATTACCCGGATACCGCTTAAGTTCTCCTTGGAAATCCGGTTTATGTCTTCCAGAGAGGACTGCTGGCGCTCGCTGATCGGTTCCGAAATTCTCGCCACCAGAATCACTCCGCCCACAATCAGCGGAATCGTTGCCAGAATAACGACAGAAAGACTGAGTGAAGCCCTCAGAACCAGAAAAATACTTCCTATCATCATAACCGGCGTCATAAGAGCGGTCCTCAGCAGTATATTCATGAACATCTGAATCTGAAATGCATCGTTGCCCGTTCTGGTAATCAGGGACGCAATGCCGAACTCATGGAATTCACTGTGGGAGAATTCCTGGGTTTTCTTAAATATGTCGTTGCGTATGTCTCTGGTCACGGAAGTCGAGAGATACGCGCAGCAGTAGCCCAGCAAAATAGTGCCTGCCACCCCGGCAAACGAAATCGCGGCGATCACCAGCCCCATCTTCCATATGTAGGCCGGATTCCCCCGGCTTACTCCGTTGTCGATCATCTGTGCCACAATCGTCGGGATTCCCAGCTCCACTAGCGCAAAGCCCAGTACGGAGACTACATTAAGCAGAAACATTTTCTTGTAGTTTTTTAAGTAGCGGATAATTAATTTCATATAAAACCTGTTTCCTCCTGATGAAAATGTCTTAACGATTTACTCGCATCTTCCTAGCATAAACTATATGGTAACCCTATAGTCAAGTGGATTTTCACGTTTTTCTGACATATTATTTTCCGCCCTCGTATATGGCAGCGATATCCTGTATTCGGCGCCTCATCTCCGTGCGGATGTGTAACGGCTCCAGACACTCGCATTTATCGCCAAAACTGAAAAGAATATTGTAGTAATAATCGTTCTCAATGAAAGGAAAGCTGACAATGTAATGCTCATCGCCATCCGGAAAAATCTGTTCATCCGTGCAGTAATCCAGTACTCTTTCCCTGACGGATTTGTGAATACGTATTTTGATTCTGGTCTGCATCGAGGACAGAATATCTGCGAATTCCAGCTGTGGTTTCTGATATTCCCCCGGTGTAAAAAATTCATCCTGTATATGCAGGTTTGATATGCGGGACAGCTTAAATAAGCGGAAGTCATTTCGTTTATGGCAGTACCCCTGCCAATACCAGTGACTGCCTTTCAATACAAGCTGATACGGTTCTGCGGTCCGTGTGGTTTTATTTCCGTGGCGGTCTTCATATTCAAAGGAAAGAAGCCTGCTCTCCTGTAAAGCTGTTTTGATCATTTCCAGATAAGGCTGTGTATTCCTGCTGCCCATCCAGGGAGTCAAATCGACGGCTATCTGATTAGACTTCAATTCAATATCCTTTGCCCTGTCAGCAGGAATAAAACTCTTTACTTTTGCAAGGGCATTTACCAGTTCCTCTCCCCGTATCATATTGGAAAGACTGGAAAGCCCCATCAGAATAGCCGAAAGATCGGCTGCCGAGAACACATTTCTG
>OBYY01000226.1_pt1 | contig 11207 bp, 9 predicted proteins | sample 1476821 | NCBI WGS metagenome assembly OBYY01 (sample SAMEA2580218, study PRJEB22360) | human gut metagenome | biome: human gut; feature: human-associated habitat; material: faeces | place: Denmark | collected 2008/2010
CGGCTACCTTAACCCACCGTCTAAAGCCAGTGGGATTGCGGTAGCCCTCTTTCAATCTTTTCAGCTTTTGTTGTACACATTAAAATTTCAGCTTTTACAGTCATGGCTCTAGGTATTGTATTTATTGATTTGCAGAATTCTTCATAGTTATCTGCAGGAACAAACTGTTCACACGTTGGCTTTCCCTGTATCATCTGTGAAACCATGTATCCCTCCGTGCCTTGAAAATTTTTCTTCCTCGATATAAATTCATTTTTCATAGTATTTCCGCTCCATCTGATCATCCCTTTACCCTAAAATCCTAAGTTTCCATTCGTTTAAGAATTTCTTTTTTTATCTTTGACCATTCATTACTTAAATCTTTTTGTTTTACAAAATCTGGTCCTTCTTTTAAATTTTCTTCTTGTAATCTCATTGATAGAGCAACATATTTTTCTAATAATTTTTTATTATCCTGCTCTTCTTCTAAAACTTCTTTAGCACTTTTGTGTTCCTTAAATAAAATATCGATCATTTGATTATACCGTTTTAAAGAAGTAATCACTAAATCATCTGAACCTCTGCTATGATGTATTGCATCATCCCCCTTATTTACTTTTTCACGAATTTCTTTTAGCTTGACCTGAAGATCACGATTACTTACAACAAATATAGTTATCCCTTCTTTCTTAAAACGTATTTTCTTACGTTTATTATATTCTTTCTAAGGGAATTATGCAAGACTCCCTGCTTAAAATTATCAGCAAATTTCTTACTCGTTCCGAAAAAATGAAAATAAAAGCTACCTGTAACTTCACCGGTAGCTTAATTTGACTTTTTATTTAAATTATGATATCCTAAAGGTACAAAAGGTAGTCAACTCCACAGAGTGGCTTTCCGTCTAATAATTATTTAAAAATAACCATCAGCTTGGTAGGCGGGGTGGTTATTTTTTTGTACCTTTTCCATTTGCGTATACGAGTATAGCTACAACTAGCATTGCCACATTGACAATTAATGTCAGTTCCTCATATGTACTCATGGATACCACCTCCTCTCCTCAATTACTCCGAGAAAAGAAGACGGAAAACCACCCAGCAGATTAACTACCCAGCAAAAGTATATCATACTCTTTTGGGATTGACAATCTGACCCTTTAATATAATGCTACCTGTAATATCACCGGCAACATACTAATTTGACTTTTTTTTTAATATGTGATAATCTAAAGGTACAAAAGGTAGCCAACTCCACAGAGTGGCTTTCCAATTCCTTTAGTTAGAAAAAATAACCATCGGCTTGGTAGGCGGGGTGGTTATTTTTTTGTACCTTTGCTGTTTGTATATACTAAAATTGCAATAATCAACATTGCAACATTAACAATTAATGTTAATTCTTCATATGTACTCACACGCACCACCTCCTTTCATCCTTATGTAAAATTCAGATGTAAGGCAAAGGAAGTGGAAAACCACCCGCAGATTGGCTACCCAGTTTTAGTATAACATACTTTTATTTGTTTGTAATTAATTTCTTGCTGGCTGGGTTCCCTCCCAGCCAGCACTATTTACTATCGGTCAATATTAAGTTTTCAATGTGCACGGTACCCGATTCTTTTATTTTGTTGTTACAACCTCTTCTTCAACCCACTGGCCTTTCTCGTTCAGCTGGTATCCCCCGATTATGGTATTTGTTAGAAGTTTCCCTCTTGTTCCATCCGACTCCGGATTAAAATAATACCAGGCCCCATCAATATACTGCCAGCCTGTAAGCATCTGTCCCTGAGTCCCATCGGATATCGGATTCAAATAATAGATATGTCCATCATTGTCCGTGTACCAACCAACTACCATAAATCCATCCGGGTCAAACCGGAACCAGGATGCCGCCGGCTGTCCTGCAGACGCATACGGATTATTAATATAAGCCCATTCATCAGTGTACGTTCGACCTGCAGCGAAGAGCCACTTACCATTAGCAGCCTGAGTCCAACTGCCAGTTACAGAGCCGGCCGGTGCTCCCGTACTCTGAGTTTTACCTGTTGGGGTTACGCCAGTGGATCCGCCGCCTCCACCGCCACCGGTGGATCCGCCGCCTGATCCTCCAGAAGAATATGTATTGTCAATTACCACAAATTCCAGATCGATTATTACACTATCACTCATCTTTCCATTTGTTGTTGATGCCGTCACCTCTACAGTTTTTGTGCCACTGTAGGGGTATTCCTGTAATATTTCTTTTATCCACTGAGCTTTTAACTCATTATTTTCATCTAATAACACCGGCGTTATGGTGCCATCCGCTGCTACCGTTATTACTTCCGGATCCTTCGAGATCCATACTACATAATTAAGATCCGAGCTTTCCGGATATATGGCCGCCTTTAATTTTTTTGATTCCTGGCCTGTGTAAGTAAGGATCGGTGCCGATCTGCGTCCACTTTTCGTAAGGACAATCCGATAACTTTCCTTTTCTCGATCTGCTTCAATACAATTTACTTGGAACTGTAAATTAACCTTACATGAAGCAATCTTTTTACCGTCGGCTGTCGTAGCTGTCACAAAGATCTCTTTCGCCGCCTGATATGGAGCTTGCGCCATAGCTTCCTGCATCCATGGAGCCTCATCGATTACCGTAAGATTTCCGGCAGCATCAACAGATAGTACCGATGGATCCGATGAACTCCATTTTACAGTCCGATCATATGGCCGATGGCTCTCTGTATCTTCTATATCTGGCAATACTACAGCTGATAACTTTTTCGGTTCAAACCCATTCTTTTTGATCGTCTCCGACCAGATATCTCCAGCCTTATCATATGACAGCTCATACGTTAGCGTAGCTTGATCTAATTCGACAGCTTCCGGTTTTATAACAGTCTGATCCTCTGTTACGTACCGTACAGTCACTTGGCAATCGGCCGTTGCACGATTTCCCAGCTTGTCCTTACCTTCCACGCTTATAATTGCTTGCCTCTCTCCATGTCCAGATACACTCGCATACCTGTCATTTGATATAACACCATTATCTGTCGCAATAATATCTTTAATCCATTTGGCATCCTTGTAGGCGGATACAGATGCCTCCCTATATGCCACATTATCTTGGCTTACTCCAATTACGGCTGGATCGCTGCTCTTCCAGGTCACTTCCTCTTTTGAGAAGTAATCCGGGAGAAACGTTGCAGTTAAAGACTGAGGAGCTGTTACAGTAATAGACTCCTGCGGGGATAACCGATCTCCAGTTAATCTACGAGTCACGGTATATTCCAAAGTCATTTTATCTAATACTGCACCTTCTGCCGCCACAAGCGTATTATCAATTATCTGGAACGTTACATTAATGCGGCAATTTGCTGTACAGGGTTTCCCTTCAAAGGATGTTGATGGCCGCGTAGCTGCCGTCAGGATCGCAATGCCTCCGTTTTGATGGCCCGCGCCGTAAATCGTATTCGGTATCTTATATTGATAGTTTTCTTCTGCCTGTTTGCCCTCCAGATCTGTAATAATATCCTCAAAGAATCTGGAATTAAGATTTAATGTAACACTGGCAGATTTTGCAGTATATCCATCTGATCCTTCATCATCATTTTGAGCAAGGGTAATCAGATTCGCGTCGTCAATGCTCCATTTTACGCGATTATCATACACATCGTTGTTTGCATCGATTACCGCCTGGATCATTACCGGCTGTACTTCCATCCCTTGATCTAAGCTGCCGTTGATATAGCGGGCTATCAACTTCCCTTCCTTGTTTTTAACTTCCGTTATTTTAGTAGGATATTTCCGGTTCCCAGTTCTTGTTTGCGTTACTGAAAAATTGTATGTATCCGGCTGAACCTGAATAGATACAGCAACCTTTTTGTATATAGCATCGATCACAACGTCTTCTTCCGGCATCTTAAAGGTATAACAATGGCTGGCCTCAGAATATGTGGTATCTTTTTTCGCCCCATCTGCATTTGCATAATATGGGGTTCCCTCCATTTGGAATTTCTCTGTATCGGTATTATTGGGTGCTGTACTCACATTGACAACCGCCCCTGCAGCTACTGCCCCCCGATGTTCTTTATCGAGGGTTTTCGCATATTGGGATGCCCCTTTTGCCGTCAATGTCGCAATATCATAAAAATTCTGTCCATTGGCAATTGTATCAATCTGGTTCACGATAACCAGATAGCCACGTACCGGACGGCCGACTGAATTTGGTGCAAAATGGTCAACCCTATACTGACCATCCCCCTCCTCGTCCATAATAGAAAGGATCCCCTCTTCTAATATCTCGTAAAAATACTGATCTGTTATATTTTTACTCGTGCCGCCCTGCATTAGAGTAAAGTAAAGATCGCTATTATGCCAATATCCAATATGAGCATCGTAAGTATAATCATTATCATCCGGGATCTCTGATCCGCACACATTTGCGCTGATTTTGCTTTCAGAATCAGCAAATAGGTACGCTACATCATCGATATAATCAAAGTTAGTGGCTGCACCTTGCCTTGTACCGATAAAAGTACCTTCTCTCGCCATCGACCCTAACTGAGAATTACCAATCGTGCCTTCAAAACGTGCCACTTTAAGCTTTCCGGATACGTATTTTCCTGTAATCCCTCCGATTGCCGTTGAGTGATACCCTCCGATTGTTCCCTTTACATACACGTTATAAATATCTGCAGAGTTTTGATATCCGATAATTCCGCCGGTAAAGCCGGTACCTTGTATTCTAGCCGTATTCCCGCTTCCTGTCGTAACCTCACAATCTACAACGGCAGAATCTGAGGCAATCCCTACAATCCCTCCTATATATATAATTTCTGCTCCATTGGAGGCATCAATTATTACATTGTCACAGATCGCATTTTCTATTACCGTATTGCTTACCTCGCCAGCAATACCGCCAGTAATTCCGGTAGTATTCAATGCAGCATTTTTCACTTTTACATTTAGGATCTTAGAATCAACTGCATATCCTACTATAGATCCCACTCTGTCGTTCCCTTTGATTTCTGTCACATCAGGAATAACAATCAGATCATGAATAAGCGAATTACTAATAGCCCCAAATAAGCCAATGTGATTATAATTAACAAATTTATTTAGCTTTAAATTTCGAATTGTGTAGCCGTTGCCGTCGAAATTACCTTGAAATGTATTTACGATCGGCCCAGCCGACTCCGAAGAGTCGCCATAGAAACCTATCGGTATCCAATCAACTCCCTGCATGTCTATATTTCCGCCCAGGGCAAAGAAACAGCCAGAATAATCACCCGGATAATCGGCTCCGCCGGCATCGGGAATCATCATCCCCATTGCTGCAAGCTCTGAGAGTCCCATGAGCTGTTCCCGATTCTTTATCAAAAATGGTTTCTTCTCAGAACCGTCTCCCTGGGTTCCATTCAAAAATTCAAAGCTCGTTTTTCCGCTCCAGTCGTCCCAAATATCCCCCAAAGAATTTACAGCTCGTAAAGCATTAGAGAGTGTAGCCTTGTTCGCTGTATCCGCATTTGATTTTGTAGCAACCGGCGTATCTTCATTTTTTTCGGCATTTGAATTTGTGGCAATATTTCTTTGTACATTCTTAGCCATAACTGGCAGAGGTGGCATTACAGAAAATATCAGAACACCACACAGGCCGAAGGCCAATACCTTTTTCCATACTTTTTTCATATTTTTTTCCTTCCTATAGTGCCGTAATTAGTTTGAAAATATGTTCCCTTTTTCCTTCCATCAGAGATCTTCCTGCTGCATATGCCTTTTCGATCTGAGTAGTAGCATACACATCCAACGGTTCATATGTGCCTTCCTCATGAAGCGCATCCATTACTTCCAGCTTCACCTCATTAATATTTTTGCAATTATCCTCTTTTTTTTGTATTAACAAGGTAATGATATAGTTGTCCATTTACTTCCTCCTCTGGATTACCTTTACTGCTGCCTAATGGCTATTACCGGCCTAATGCCGATATTATCAGTGCTGCTCACCGATACAGGATGAATACTCCCGGAAAAGTCAACAACATAGATACCAGGCCCATACTCAAAGCCATTTTCGCCCTTATATTGAGGAGTACGGAGATAATAGCCACGGGAATACGCTGAGTATTGTGTTTCCTGATTATTTTCCTCACTTCCTCCAAATCTCCATAGATACTCCCGGTATTGTATAGCCTCTTCCACAGACAAAATAAATATTTCATCTTCCAACAATTGAAACGGCTTTTCTAAAGCAATCAATTCATTTTCATTAAATTGCTCATAGCTTCCATCTCCCGTAGCTCCCTGGTAAGCAACATTTGTTCCGATCAGAGTAGCTTCTGCACCAAAGAGATCATCCGCATTGTCATTCAGCCAGGTTCTAATGTATGAGTATTTATAGTTATTGTTACTGCCAAAAGTAAGTTTCTTCACCGTTGCTGCAGAGCTATCTATATCAGAGCGAATCGTGCTATCACAGAGAAATAATGCTTTTTTTCCATAATCTTCATCAATGCACCTGAACAAATATATCTTGCCTTTAATCCTTCGGGCCTGTACATCCCCGATATTGTAATGTACTGGCTCTGGATCATTTCCCTCGATCTGCTTAAAACACACCTCGCATATACCATCATGGTTTAGGTCTGTATGGCCAGACGATGGCAATATTATCGATTCTGTACTTCCACATTTTCTACACTGCACACTGCCATAGCCCGGAGCGGTGCAGCTGCAGGGAACATAATCAGTTAATTCATAGTCATGTACACACGTTTTTTTATCATATGATCTCGTAAATCCAATACGTAGCATAGTATATTTTTGGCCCCCTATATCCAAACTCCCCACTTCTAATGACGATATATTTATAACGTCCGGAAAGGTCTGCCCGATAATAAGTGTGTTAGGAATATGGTTCAGTCCAATAATATAGATTTCATGCGGATCGGCATCCTGTACCATTGACACCATATTTTTAATTCGTTCATTACTGGCATATAGATCACCAGAAATCAATGATTGGTACTGTTCTTCTGGTATTCTATATCCAGTTATTTTCTCATCCGCCAACGCTGCAATACGCTGCCAGTCTTTTAATTTTTCCGCCGCCTCATGTTCCGGATCCTCTTCTACCTCTTTGTCACCTCGCTCGTACTCTATGTAATATTTCTGTCGGCCTGTCCCCGACACAGTAATTGCATAAGGGCTACTGACAAGTGCATAGTAATAATAACCGTCAGTACCTAATATAGTTTCCGGAAAATCAATGATAATTTCTCTTCCCTCTTCTGTTTTTCCAGTCTGAGCCTTAAAGATTTGATTATCCGGATTGTCCTGCTCTATAAAATAGATACTCCAATCGATTTTGACTGCCTCCGATGGCGAGGCCGGTGTGATTGGATCATAATAAATATTAACTGTTAGTCCATCGGTCGAAACAGAAAAACTTTCCTTCTGCCCGCCATGAATTGTATAGCCCTCAATATTAATCTGATCAATTTCGATCCGTTCATTTTCTTCTGCCTGTCCTGTAACCATATACAACATAGTGCGGTCAATAATATCCATATATCGAATTGTGTAAGTATACAATTTCTTGGCTTCGGATGGCGTTGCCGGCTCTGGCTCTGGTTTTACATCCGGTTCTGGTTTTATATCCGGTCTTGGTTCTGGCTCTGGTTCTGGATTATCCGGATGACTATTCGTACCGCCCCCTCCCCCCGATCCTCCACTACTAAAACGGCTCTGTGCGTGGCTCTGTTTAAATGTCAAAATTCCTTTTCCTTCTAAGAACTGTACAATTCCCTGTGCATCCGTCCAACGGCCAGATCCATCTACTATATATCCATCTGGCGTTACCTCACCGCTCCACATTTCCCCTTCAACATGGGAAGCATCCTTCATTTCTGTAAAGTAATAGCAATATCCATCAATCCATTGCCACCCCGTAAGCATCTTACCTTTCGTACCATTGGATATAGGATTGAAAAAGTACCATTTGTCCGCAACTTTTTGCCAACCAGTTACCATATCCCCATAAGGGCCAAAGAAATACCACTCATTTTCTATTAACCCCCAGCCTTTTACTGTCTCCTCCCCCTCTTGGTACTGCCAGGCACTGTTATTCTCAATCCAGGCTCCATAACTTGTACTCTGCGATAAGCATGATACAATCAATGCTGCTGCAAGCACTGTCCGGAGAGATCTTTTTTTCATCCTGTCTTAACCTCCTGTTTTAAATAGAAATCCATCAAAGAAAGAGCCCTATTCTGTATCCTGATATCATAATTTTTCAGCGATCGGCAAATTTGCTCGTATATATCTGTCTCTTCCGCAGCTCCATACAAAATATAATCGACTGAAAGATGAAGTGTATTTGATAACGCAACCAGCGTATCCACCGACATCCCGCAAGTTCCACGCTCAATATCGCCATAATAGCTCGGCACTCTTCCTATTTTCTCCGCGACTTCCTCTCTGGACATCCTCAATTTTTTTCGCTGCTGATATATTCTTTTGGAAACCATTTTCCAATCTATACACATTTCTACCACCTCTCCGTTACTATTGTGACATAATCCCACCACTTAGAAAAAATCATTCACTGGATGATTTTCTCTTGAAGTGGGGGACTTCTTGCTCAAGCCGAGCAACACCGACAGTATCAACAAGCTTTCCCGCATCTCGGACATATTTTTTTCATCCTATTCCCTCCATTGTTTTATTGTTTTCTATAAAATCGGTTTTATCTGAACATATTTCTATAGAAAACAAGTTTTATGTTTTTATGTTTTTATGTTTTATGTTCTTATATGAAGAAGGCAGCATACAAACATAATAGAGTAATGGGTATATACGGCAAGTAAAGGATACAGGTAAGATAAATGAAATAAACTATTCCTTCAAATTATCCGGATCTCTCCATGATTTCTTTCGTGTTAAAAGAAACTTCTTTCACAGCTATGACCTCCATCTCCTTCAATGTTTCTGCCAGCCTGTTTCACATGCAGCTACTCTTCTATCAGCTACCCCGTCCCTTGACTTCCCCACACGCCTGACCGGTTCTGTACCTCCCCTGTCCTTCCCAGTCTTCTTCTGGCCAATCTGCTCCTTACTGCGTACTGCGCTTCCTGTCCCCACCAGTACTCCTACCAGCTTAATCCGCTCCGTACTATGTACTGCGCTCACTGGCCTCCCGGTATGCCTACCGGCCCGATCCGCTCCGTACTACGTACTGCGCTCACACACCTCTCACCGCTTTCCCCGCTCCCCCTACTGGCTAGATAACTACGTTATCTAGCCCATTATCGAGGTGGGTATATAATATAGAAGAAACGCGTAAATATCAGTTCTACACGGCGGGGCATTTTTGCATATTAATTTTGTGTTACTGCCCCGGTTCCTTGCTGAATAAAAATGCCAGGGTGTAGTATACGTCCATATCAATTTTCACCACCCTGGTACGCTTCCCGTTACGCGAAATTTTCTTCGTGTAACGATCCGGATCGGCGTCGATCCAATGCAGCCGCTTCCAGATTCGTAGCTTTTGTTCCACAGTATCGTATGAATTCCGATTCAGCATATTATCCAGTATTTTTCTGCTCACCAATATGTAGCCTTTGTCGATCGGCACTTTCTGAGAATGTGATAAGAAACCCACAATACCTAAGAATTCATCAATATATGTGTTACCTTTCATATTTTTCGACTCCTGGTAGATCTACAGCAGTTTTCCGAATCATATATACCCGCCTACTCTTACCATTAACTATCACGGAGAATATTTCTTTGTCATTGGACTTCATGATCCCTAGACATACCATATAGCGAATAAAGTTTCTGGCCGTAACCTTATCATCCGTATAGGCAGCTAAAATGTTCTCGAAGTCTCGCTTATCTACCCGGTAGTACTCTTTGGTGTTGGCCGTATTATTTTTATAGTCCAACCACAGGGCGGATTTTTGTAATTCAGCCAAAAAAGCCAATATGCGCGTTATGTAGATAAATGTAAGCTCATCTTCCTCAGACGCTCCAGACTCTTTCTCTGCATTTGAAAATCTTTGTAATCGCTGGATGGTTTCCTGCAGCTGCGCTTTCTCCCTGACCAGCTGCTGATTTACGTCAATCAGTTTATTAGCTTTGGCTTTTAGCCGTGCTATTTCTAACTCCTCACTGCTCATGATCCTGGCGACATTTGGCTCCATATCACCCCTCCAATCAAAAAGATTAATCAATGTAATATAAGATAAAATATATTACATTCGTGGTATAGCCATGGATGTGCCGGAAACCCTCTTGTAATCTAGTTTTTTTTCTGTTAGAATTTATTGATTAACCATGAGATAAATACCGAATGTAATTAAACAGTCAATTTAGTTAATTTATATTACATTCAACAGGGAGAATTTTTACGATGAACAAAACCACTGAACCGATTCGGGACAATAAAAGATTGCAAGAATTGTTCGCATATTTAAAAGGGAAGAATATGCGAGATTACGTAATGGCAAAAACACAGTTAAATACTGCTCTAAGAATCAGCGATATCGTTCCGCTCCGGGTATGCGATTTTATGCACGCGAGTGGGTATTTCCGTGAGTATGTAACCATCAAGGAGCAAAAAACTGGAAAGGAAAAGCACATTGCCATTAATACCTCTTTAAAATCAACGTTGAAAGAGTATATTAAGGAATATAACTTACAGTACGATAATTACCTCTTTATTAGCCGAAAAGGCCATGGCAGCCGTCACATAAGTACTACACAGGCACAGCGCATATTACAAGATGCCGCCCAGGCCCTACACCTGGATAACTTTAACAGCCATTCTCTTAGAAAGACCTGGGGATATAACGCGTATAACGAAACACATAACATAGCCTTAATTATGCAGGTCTATAACCACGCATCTGCAGAAGTAACATTACGTTACATTGGAATAACACAAACAGATAAAGATAATCTTTACAATATGATTCAATTTTAAATTTTATTTTAGTGTGATATCGTCTTTTTTCTTAAATTTATTTTCAATAAAAAACCCTTGCAAAGCGCATACTTGCAAGGGTTTTTATTATATTAATTTCAAAAAAAGTATCCATATAAGATTCTTGACATTTCCAGAATTTACATATATAGTAATAAGTAGAATATGTAAGAAAATTTATCTTTTATTACATTTTTATCAAAAACAATTTTTATAGATTTCTATAAATATTTTTTTATAGGAATCTTTTTTTATGTTTTTAT
>OBYY01000230.1_pt1 | contig 11078 bp, 9 predicted proteins | sample 1476821 | NCBI WGS metagenome assembly OBYY01 (sample SAMEA2580218, study PRJEB22360) | human gut metagenome | biome: human gut; feature: human-associated habitat; material: faeces | place: Denmark | collected 2008/2010
CTTACCGCCGCGAGGAAAAAGCCGATACCGTTAGGGCGACTAGCCAATCACCCGTAGCAACCGCACCAACGGCAGACGCAAAATCTGGAGCAGCACCGGAAACCGCTAAACCGATTTCCACTCACACCACCCAAGCTGATACGGCCGCCGATTCACAAGCTGCCCAAAGTTCGGAAAGCTCAGCGGCCGCAACGCAAACTGCGCCGACTACCGACAACACTGCTACCGATGCTCCAACCAGTCAGGCCCCTCAGCCAACGCCACAGCCTAATCCAACCGTTGAGGCTACCAAGCAGTATGCGGGCAGTTACTGGCGGTATTTAGTCGATAGTATTAAGCATCCGGCCAGCATTGAGCGCACTTATCATAGTTATTTTGGACTGACCAGTCTGGCGATTACCATCGTTAGTCTGGCCTTGACGATTGCTTTGCGCGCCGGCTCGGCTTTTTCATCCTTACCCGGCAGCCTTGCCAGTTCTGTCATGAGTACATTTTTGAAGTTGCTGGTCTTAGTTGCGATTCTGGCGATTGGCGTGATTGCCATTTATTATCTGGGCGTTCGCGGCATATTAGGTGATCGGCGGCGGCGTTTTCTCGACTTTACGACAGATTATGCGTTCCACTGTAATTGGATGGTGTTCTTCTCCGTCTTTACCCTGTTAATGCAGATATTGGGTCTCATCAACGTTGGTTCGGCAATGTTAATTTCGTTATTATTGACCATCAGTCTTAGCCTCTTTTTCTTAGCCGGGCCTTATATGCTATTTACGGCTCAGTCAACTAATCATTTCGACAAGATTTACGCCCTTCTCATCGTCAGTGTGCTACTAGCCATTGTCTTCATGGTGATTACCATGTTTGGTCTTGCCAGCATCATGGGCAGCCTTTATCAAGGACTCAACGATTTTGGCCGCTCGTTTAATTACTAATACAGCTGGATCAATCGCGTATTAGCCACTTGGAATGCTTGTGCCATCAGTCAGGCGCATAAGGCACTCGCGCTAAAAAACAAGCAATTGCCGTTCAACACAAAACCGGTCCTAATGACATTTATCTTCTGTCATTAAGACCGGTTTTCATGTTCCTGCCTGGTTATTCCACCAATGCTTCTAAGTTCTGCGCCAGCGTCACCGTGTCGGTTGTCATCGTATGATTACCAAACAACACAACGCCACTGGTCGCATTAGCACGAAAATAAGCAAGGGTACTGAAACTTTCCGGATTGTCGTTGTACATGCCTTGCAATAAACGCTGATCGTCCAACCACGCTACCCCGCTGGCATACTGATTACCATCTGCATAATGTGCCGCAATTAACTGACGATAGACTTTTTTAGGAATAATCTTCCCGGTTTCCGCTGCAATGATCACCTTGGCCAAGTCGGTCACGCTCATGTAGACACTCCCACTGCCAAGTAAACTCGACAAAAGCGCCTGGCTTAAATCATCCGGCTGGTACGATTGATCATCTTCGCTCAGATAACCTTGCGCCACTGGCATTTTCGCCGATAACGCATCGAAGTTACGGGTGTGTGTGAGTTTTAACGGTGCCAAAATCGTTTGGTCTAGTGCCGCAGCGAAAGGCTTCTTTGTGACTTTGCGAATAATCCCCGCTAATAACGCATAATTGGCATTAGTATAAATAAAGCTATGGTCGCCGGTGGATCCTAGTTGATTCAAATTCCAGTCGAGCGCGGTTTTTTCTGATGTCAGTATTTGCTCCGGTGTAAGTTCATCCATCTGAATGCCTGAGCGATGATCCAGCAGCTGCCGAATGGTAATGTCGCGACTATGATCAATGTCGGGATAAAACTTGGCTAGCTTAGTAGTCAATGACAGCCGGTGATCGGCAATCAGTCGCCCAATGACGAGCGCCGTTAAATACTTTTCTACCGAGGCCAGCGGAAACATCGTCGTCCCATTATTCGCTAATTTGCGCGTATGATCTGCTTCACCGACACCGCCTGTATAAACAATCCGGCCCTTTTTGATCAAGGCAACACTGCCTCTAAAGTCGGTCGCATCAATCAGTTTACGAACATGCCGCCGCAACTGTGCTTGAGGAACAGGTCGTGCCGTAATCTTACTGACTTGACGCTGATGCTGGATCCAGCGCATCGTCACGCCACCAACGACGACCAAAACACCTAACACCGCCAAAATGATCAGCCACCGGCGTTTACGCGTCATTTTCATGATGCTCCTTTGGCTGCGGGACAGTGTCATAAGTCGAATGATGTGCTTTGGTTCCGGCAATCTTTTTGACCCCTAAAACATCCAGGAAAAAGGTGAAGATCGGAATGCCAACGATCAAGCCCCAAGTCCCAAAGAGCCGCTCTGCCACCAGCAACACGACAAAGGTGAAGAAGACAGGCAATTGCGTGCGGCTGCTCATGAACTTAGGATTCAAGACATATGCTTCCAACACATGAATCGCCGCAATCATGATCAAAATGGTGATGACATCTTGCCAGCCGCCAACCGTATACCCGATGATCGTCAACGGAATGAGTGAAATAATCGCCCCGGCAACCGGAATGAGTGATAACAGAAAAACCATAATCGCCAGACTCGGAATATTCGGCATTTTCATAAACAACAGCGTAATCGTCGTAATCACCGTGTTAACCACCGCGATAAAGATCTGGGCTTCCATAACAACCCCGAACGTATTGATGAATTTCAAGGCAAAATAACGCAGGTCTTTAAAATACCAGCCAAACGGTGAATCCAAAAACAGTTGCCCAAATGCCGGTAAGCTATCCAACTCGATGGTAAAGAAGAAACTCAAAATAAACGACAACACCAACGTCAAGCCCATCGCACCAATGTTACCGGCATATTCAAGAACCGTTGACAGGCCAGTCTTAAGTTGTTCGGTGAGGTTCAGGCTCTTGGTACTCTGCAAAACCCACTGCATCACCTGATTGTTGGCAAAGGCATCGCTGTTATAAAAATCCTGTACCGAATTAAACAGCGTGATCGTTTGGTGAATAATGGCTGGAACATAATGGACCGCTGCATAGATCAACCCTAAAATCACCAATATGTAAACAGGTACAACGATCACAAACGGCCGAACATGAACGTGGCGTTGAACCGCGTGCACTAAGCGACTGACTAGAAACGCAAAAATAAAGGTCAACAAAATGTCGCTCATAATGCTACGGGCAAACCACAAAACCAAAAAAACCGAGAATAAAACCACTGTACGTCGGACTGGCACATTGTTGATAAATTTTTCGTACGCTGACATCGTCTTCCCCACCATCCATTTTTCGCTAGTTAAATCTTAGCGTGCCGCAAAAAGAAAAAAAGTGCAAGCATTCGCCAGCACTTGTTCAAATTATAAGAAAATTTTCAGGTTCTTTTGATTTGCTTTCTTGACCGACTGAAGTTCTCCTTGAACAATGATCCGATCCACTTCGCCTTCTGTCGGTGACGCACATGTGACTAAGGTAATCAGTTTTTTGCCTGCCACATCATCGATCCATTGCACCTGAGTTTCGTTAACAATCTGTTTCGTGGTCACTTTGTAAGTGTAAACTTTCTTCATATTCGTAATCGCGACTGTATCGCCAGTTTGGACATTTTTCAAAGGCGAAAAAAGAATCCCTTGGTTGGTCATGTAGTGGCCGGCTAACGCATAATTGCCTTCGCCCATCTTCTGATCAGCCTTCATCGTCCCGGCGCCGGCGCTCAGGTTATCATTTGACAGCCCCTTGAGAATCGGCAACTTCAGATGAACGCTGGTAATGGCAATCTTACCAATCGGATGCAGATTACGGGTCAACGCGGCATTCCCGACCGTGTTGATATCAAGCGCTTTAACACCTTTAAAATCAAACGTGGCACTTCTTTTTTCGTTCTTATCAACTGTATTGCGATCAATCTGCCCCATCGTCCATTGGCTTAAATGATCAACGACAAACAGCTTAATCGGTTCGTTGAAAACCAGCGCTAAGCCCAGAAGGACACCGAGCGCAAAAATCGTCCGCCATAGCCAGCGATGCTTACGTGGGGACTGTTGTTTACCTGATTTCGTCATCGTTATCCTCCTTGCAAAGAGCATACCTTGAAACCCACTGAGATTCAAGCAGGCCCATGATACCCAAGTCTCAGCCTTTCGCTAACAAATTGTAAGTCAATTAGGCGGATAAACGCAAGTCAACAGCTCAGTCGCTTTTTTAGCTGCACACTGACAAGGGGTTATCGTTAATGTCACTCTCGCATGAACCTTATAAAAAGCATCTCACTACCACTCAGCTTGCATGGTATACTGACATCATTCGCTCACAACCAAGAACTGCATTGCATCAAACTCGAAGCTAGGAGAGATTTAACCTTTGAAAACGCTGATTCATCTATATAAACGCTACGAAATGATCATCAACTACTTATTTATCGGCGGGCTGACCACCTTGATCAATTTCGTCACCTTTTTTGTGATGCGCTATTTTGATATTGGCTTGGTCTTAACCAACACGACCGCTAACATTGTCAGTGTCATTTTTGCATTCTTCGCCAACAAAAGTGTCGTCTTCCACAGTGACTATTCAAGCAAAAAGAAGTTCTGGTTCGAGCTAACCAGTTTTCTAATCCTCCGTGGCGTTTCACTGTTGCTGGATAACTTCATTATGATTGTCGGCGTGGACTGGCTTCACGGCAACGAGATCCTGGTCAAAATTCTGGATCAAATTATCATTGTCGTCGCTAACTACCTGTTCTCAAAACTGATCTTTGTCCGCAAACGGTAGCTATGCTTATCGAGTTCTAGATTGTTAACTAAAACGTGCCCCAAAAGTAAAAACCGCTTTTGGGGCACGTTTGCGTTTTCATCAACCAAATTCAACCCACCGAAACATGATGCGCCGCTAGAAACGAACTAAACGGCACCAAATTATCAGCATAATAACGTTTCTTGAAGGCAGTAATTGTAGCGGCATCGAAACGATCCGGATCTAACTGCAGATGCTCGACCGGGATTGGCCGCTCATTCGTAATTTTGGCATCAATCAGTGTTGGCTTGCCAGCAATGCGATTGGCTTCGGCTTCATCAAACGCAGCCGCGAGTTCCGAAACCTTGGTGACGGTCAAACCGGTCATGCCCATACCCTTAGCAACCGTTGCAAAATCAATCGCTGGCATATCGACGCCAAACCATTCGTGTCCGTCATCCTCTTGCTCATCTTCAATATAACCCAATGCATTATTGGAAAAGACAACATTGATAATCGGCAGGTGGTACCGCACTTCTGTATCCAGATCCTGCATGACCATCGCCGCGGCACCATCACCAGCAAGATTGAACACTTGGCGCTGAGGAAAACTCAACTGTCCGGCTAAGGCTGCCGGCAATCCTGCTCCCATCGTGGCGAACAGTCCGCTGGTTGTCCACGCTTGCCGACCATTCACTTTCAGCAAGCGCACAGCATTTTGGGTGACATCCCCGACATCAATCGCAAAAATTGCATCATCGGTCGCAATGCGGTTGATCTGGCCGAATACCGGCTCAAAGCGCATATCACCAGTGGTTCGTTGCATCATGGCGTCATTATATTGGTGCCAATTTTTGACGTTATCGACATTAGCCTGATACCAGCCGCTGCTAGGAGCCTCATCACTGCGGGCAATCATTTTCTTCAAAGTTGCGGGTGCATCCGCTAAGATTGCCACATCTGTGTGATGCCGCTTGCCTAAGGTTTTGGGATCAGCTTCGATTTGAATAAACTTGGCTTTAGGCGAAAACATGACTTCCGCAAATGGATAATTCGAGCCGACAAACATGATCAAATCGGCCACCCGCAATGCTTCATTGGCCGGTTTCGATGCGACTCGTGCAGCCGAACCCAAGAGTGCTTCAAAGGCGTACGGAATAATCGGCTTGCCCAGCGCTGTGGTAATCACCGGCATTTGTAACTTTTTGGCTAGCGTCATCACCGTATCTGCTGCCCCGCGAACGCCTTGACCGACATACATCACCGGACGAGACGCGGTACGAATCAATCTTAATGCCTGATCCACCTGTTCATCGGTGCCAGCCGCTAAAATCGGGGTGGCATGGGTCGCCGCGGCACTGTAATACCCATTCGCCGGAATCAACTCGGCAGCCAAGTCGTTAGGAATCACCACAATCGCCGCACCATGAGCAGCATATGCCCGCCGAATCGCTTCATCAATGACATGCGGTAAACTCTGCGCTGTGGTGACGGTACGTGCATAGACAGCCGCATCCTGAAACATTGGATCTTCATCTAATTCCTGAAAGAAATCAGCATTCATAAACCGTTGTTCCACTTGGCCCACTAAGAACAAAGTAGGCACTTTATCCATTTTGGCATCATAAGCCCCTTGGAAAAGATGTGTTGCTCCGGGACCGGCTGACCCGAATGCCACCCCAATACGACCTGTCAATTTTCCATCGGCGACCGCTGCCAAAGCCCCGACTTCTTCATGGCGTACATGAATATACTTGATGCGTGACTTTTCCTCATCCAACGCGTACATCATGTTATTAAATGTACCACCGGGGATGCCGTAAATGTGCGTGACGCCCCAACTCTCCAAAGTTTGTAGCGCTGCAACCCCGGCTTTAATCGTCTCAGCCATCATAAGTCCCCCTTTTATTTAAAAACCGGCAATCTGAACCTGCCAGTTTTGGCGTGTTATTAAAGCTGCTTCCGCGGTTATACTAGGCACGAAAAGATGAGAAAGCAAATCATCTGCCTATGTAAAAACGCCAAGGATATGATCCGTCTTCATGACGAACCGTACCCTCAGCGTTTTGACAATGGTTACTTCAAATCTTCAATGCTATTAATATTCTTCATATACTTTGGAACGGCCAAACCGACCCGAGCGCCATCCATATTCACACCAAGATCAACAACCTGGTTCTTATAATCGGCGTATAACTTAGCAGCAGTATTTGGCAACCACGCCGATACCTGTGCATCTGCTGCTTTAGTCGCAACTGATGCCCAAACCGGCTGCGGTTCCATCGCGCGAATCGTCACTTTATAACCCACTTGCCGCAAAACGGTCGCCACAACGTTTGTGGAGGCAATTTCCGAATCCCAGGCAATATAGGTCAGGGTTAATTTAGGACTACCGCTAACATGACTAACACCCTTAGTCCATTGAGCAATTTGCTCCGGATGTTTCTTCACGTATGCTTTTGCAGCTGCAGCAGGATCCTGGCCATTGTTCACCGCCAACATCACACTAGAAATTTCTTTGGGCGTCCAGTGAAATTGATCAAGCACCTGGTAGGCTTGCGGAGCATCTTGCTTAAGCCCTTTACGCACAATCGTATGAATCTGTTCGGCTTTACCATAGACATTCTTAGGATCCTTCAAAAATTTCAACGGAAACTTGGTGAACATCCAGTGAGGCGTCCAGCCGGTCACCACAATGGGCCGCTTATCGGCAATCGCCTTTTGCAGCGTACTGGTCATCGCCGCGGTTGAGCTTGGTTGCAACTGCCAATTTTTTTGTTCCAATCCGTATGCTTTTAAGGCCTTGTCGGTACTGCTCATGATGCCGGCACCTGCATCGATTCCGGTAATCGTGTAGTTAATTTGCGGCCCTAAAGGCTTTTTGGCATCGTACTTAGGTTGGGTACTGCTGCATGCGGTCAAAAAGCCAACCGTGGCTACCATCGCCAGTGCCGCAATGATTTTTTTATAAAAAGTCAAACAGCCACCTCCTAGCGCGTGCGATTGAGACTTTGGGTAATCCGATCCAGAATGATTGCCAGAATAACAATCGCCAAACCGGCAACAAACCCGCCGCCAGCGTCGTTACGACCCACAGCAAAGTAAACCTTGGTACCTAGGCCCATTGCCCCAATCATGGATGCAATTACGACCATGGATAAAGCCAACATCATACTTTGGTTAATGCCAGCCATAATGGTGCCGCGAGCAAAGGGCAGCTGCACTTTGATCAGCTGCTGCCAACTCGTAGCACCAAATGCAACGGCTGCCTCATTCAAGTCGGCTGGTACCTGTTCAATTCCCAATTGCGTCATCCGAACAGTCGGCGGCATCGCGAAAATGACTGACGCAACAACGCCAGGTACCATCCCGATGCCAAAGAATGCCACGGCGGGAATCAAATAAACAAAGGCTGGCATGGTCTGCATAAAGTCCATCAACGGCTTAACAATCGCCGAAACGGTTTTACTTTCAGCAGCCCAGATACCCAATGGAATGCCGATGACAATTGCCAACAAGCTTGCGGTCAGAACCAAGGTCAGCGTCTGCGTCATATCGCGCCAAAATCCCAGGTTCCAGATTAACAACAGCCCCACTAATTCAAAAATCAGCAAACTGCGATACTTCTGCCCTCGCTTAAGGTACCAGGTCAGCGCCATAATCAAAATGATAAACAGCCAAATCGGAATGAAATCAAAGATCGCTTGAAAGGCATTGACAATCGTTCCGATAAAGTTCGTCAGCACACCGAAGAACCCGGCAAATTGAGTGAGCCAGTCCACGAAGGAATCAATCCAATGTGCTAATGGTAACGTTGGGATGGTGACTAAAAGATTAAACATTGACATTGACCTCCTGTCCTGAAAGTGCGCCAAGAACGGCACCACGAATAATAATCCCGCAAAGTCGTTTCTGATCATCGATGACAGCATACGGAACTGAAGTAGTCGACACAGCATCCAGCAGGTCAGCTAACGGCGTATCCATTTTTGTTGTCGGTACGTCGGTCTTAACAATCGTGGTTAAGTCCTTTTTCCCGCTATCAATGGCCGCACGAACATCATCGGCATCCAAGATTCCTACTAATTGTCGCTTGGTGTTGACAACATACAAGCTGGAAATCTCGTTGTCACGCATCCGCCGTGCTGCCAAACGCGGACCATCCTTGTCGATATTCACGGTGTTAGCGCGAATCATAACATTAGCTGCGGTATAAACCTGACTTCGATCCACACCTTCAATGAACTTCTCAACGTAATCATCTGCTGGTTGACTCAGAATCTCTTCTGGTGTCCCGATTTGAACGATCTCGCCGTCTTTCATAATCATGATGTGATCGCCAATCCGCAACGCTTCATTCAGATCATGGGAAATGAAAACAATCGTCTTGTGCATTTCTTCTTGCAGATCCAACAATTCGTCTTGCATATCACGCCGATTTAACGGATCAAGCGCAGAAAAGGCCTCGTCCATTAAGAGAATCTCGGCATCACTGGCCAACGCGCGCGCCAAGCCGACACGTTGTTGCATCCCGCCAGATAATTGATCAGGAAATTGATCGGCAAACCCGTCTAATCCCACTAAATCAAGCGCTTTGTTGGCTTTAGCTTCACGTTCGGATTTATCCATCCCCTGAATTTCCAAGCCAAACGCTGCGTTTTGTAAAACAGTTCGGTTAGGCAATAGCGCGAAGCCTTGAAATACCATGCTCAGCTTTTGCCGCCGCACTTCACGCAGGTGTTGCTTGTCCAACTTGGCAATATCATCACCATCAATCAGAACTTGTCCGGCAGTCGGTTCAATTAACCGATTCAGCATTCGCAGTGTGGTTGATTTACCCGAACCAGAAAGCCCCATGATAACGAAGATTTCCCCTTTTTTAATAGTGAAATCAGCTTGATCAACACCCACGGTTGCGCCCGTAGCTTTTAGAATCTCAGCCTTGGTTTTCCCTTGCTTTAACATTTCTTTGGCGCGATTGATTCGTTTGCCAAAAATCTTGGTTAAACCACTCACTTCGATTTTTGTTTCAGCATCATTTCAATCTTGTGTTGCATTTGCTCACTCCTCTCAGGCACTTTAACGAATTAAGATCTCGTTTTGGTGCCCGGTACTTTTTAAAATCGCTCATGACCTGATGTAGCGATTTTGCTCTGTTTCAGAAACAGTTGTCATCGAATTGAAACAATGCTAACCATTGTACGAGTCATTTGTGTGTGATTCAAATCACGGAATCTCATTTTCATTTTCAAGCCTCGCTGGTGTTTTCACTTGCTGAAAATTTTAACCATAACAAAAAAGCCCTCATCGGCATGGGATTGAGGGCTAGGGACGATTGATGACCCGCTAATCGTGCATCGTAATCGTTGTCAAGTCAATATGAAAATATCATGACCGAATTCTCATATTTCACAAACTCGCCAAGTTCATTTCCGTAAATGGCAGATGCTCGTCAAACAGGATCGGCTGGCCCAAAGTAATAAAAACCGGACCCGTCATCGTGTCATAAGCCAAGACGCGCACACCGTTTTGCTTGGCAATTGTGATTGCGGTGACAAGCTCTGGAAACCGTTCACGATAAATCGTCATTTGCTGAATATTGGGTAACTGCACAATAAAAACCAAAAATGCCTGATAGCCTTCCGCTTGTGCCATTGTCAGCGTGTGCACATGCTTCAGCGCTCGTGTGGTGGGTGCATCGGGAAACGCCGCCAATGTTTGGTTGGCTAATGTGACGCCTTTAGTTTCAACAAACCATTTTTTGCCATCAGCCGCAGTTCCCGCAAAATCAAGCCGGGAATCGCGCCAGGTGGTCTCGGGACGAACCGCATAAGGCAAGGATAATCCGGGCAATTTCATGGTGCCAGCCTCCAAGCATTCTCTGGCAACGTGGTTGGGGGCTAAGCTGTCTATATTAATCCAACGATTCTGCCGCTTTACCGCAAGCAGATCATAGTGCGTCTTCCGGTTGGGATGATCCACATACCGGACACTGGCAAGCGAACCTGGCACTAGAATTTCCTTATTCCGGCCAGTGTTGTTCATATGTACCGATGTCGTCACGCCATCAATCGCAATTTCAACCGTAAACCGACTCACGCGCCGGATCAGTTGCCCGACACTGACATTTTGATACTGCATAAACGCTCCTCATTTCGATTTTGCTTGAACAGGTAGCATAGTGCTTATTAACCGCGCTGACTTATGCTCATAACGTGTTTGCTGGCGCAGGGATTTGCGTGTAAGGACCTTGGTTGCAATGGCCACTTATGTTCTGGTTTACGCCCATAACGCGCTCCCCGGCGCAGAAGTCTGCGTGTAAGGACCTTAAGCGCAATGGCCAAGACCGGGCCATCACGC
>OBYY01000235.1_pt1 | contig 11008 bp, 12 predicted proteins | sample 1476821 | NCBI WGS metagenome assembly OBYY01 (sample SAMEA2580218, study PRJEB22360) | human gut metagenome | biome: human gut; feature: human-associated habitat; material: faeces | place: Denmark | collected 2008/2010
AATAAGAACGCGCCGGCGGCAGCAGCCTCCCGGTGCCGCCGGACAGACTGAGCCCTGCTGCCACCAGCTCCAGCCCCCAGCGGTACCCCGCCAGCAGGAGCAGAAGGGGAATGCACATTCCTGCAAGCCCCATAACGAGTCCCTCCACCAGAAAGGGAACACTGATAAATTCCTCCCTGGCCCCCATCAGCCGCATAACCCGGGTCTTCCCCTTCTGAGATTCAATACCGACAGAAAGAGTGTTGTGAATCAGCAGAATGGAAATCAGAAGCAGAATCGCCGCACTCCCCGCAGTCAGTCTCGATATCACCGTCTTGATACGAAGCAGCGCACGCACCGTATCCGCCGAATGTGTCACCTTGCGGACCCCTTCCAGCCCCTTCACATACTCCACGAAGCCCTCCTGCTGCTCGATTCCTTTGATATAGACCTGATAGTGATTGGACGCCGCCAGCGGGTTATCCCCGTCAAAGACTCCATCTAACAGTTCCCCGTCTTCAAAATAATCATTCCGAAATCCTTCCCAGGCGTCATCTGCAGAGGTATAAACCGTTCGCTCAACCTCCGGTCTCTCACGGATTAAATTTCCGATCTCCTCCACCCGTTCGGGGGCTGTCGTTTCCTCAAAGAATACCGCCACATAGACATCTTCCTCCGTCTTCGTAAGCACACCGTCCAGGTTTAAAACAGCAATATAAAAAATGCCAAACAGGAAAATACACGCCGCCATGGTAAGGACGGAGGCCGCCGTGTACACCTTGTTATGCCACAGATTTTTAAATCCAAGCCGGCATAAATACAGCCATGTCCTAACAGCCATACATCAGACCTCCCCTGCTGCTGTCCTTAATCACCTTTCCATACCTAAGCGCAATCTGACGCCTGTGCATGTACTTCACCAGCTCCTGATTATGGGATACCACAAGCACAGTCGTGCCCTGACGGTTAATCTTCTCCAGCAGGCGCATAATCTCTTCGGCATTCTTCTGATCCAGATTCCCCGTAGGTTCATCAGCCAGCAAAAGTACCGGCTGGTTTACCACCGCACGGGCCAATGCCGTCCGCTGTTTTTCTCCGCCGGAGAGCTGCCCCGGATAACAGCCTGCTTTTTTCTCCAGCCCCACCTGTCCCAGAACCTCCATCACCCGGCTGCGCATCCCTTTATGGTCTGCCTCAACGACACGCTGGGCAAACGCCACATTTTCATAGACGGTAAAATCGGGAAACAGGCAGAAATCCTGAAATACCATACCAATATACCGGCGGTAACGGCAGACCTGCCGTTCCTTCAGCTGCCTCAAATCAATGCCGTTCACCACAATATTTCCCTGATCCGCCTCCGTCTCCCGCAGAATCAGTTCCAGAAGCGTCGTCTTTCCGGCCCCGCTGTTGCCCACAAGGAAGACGAATTCCCCTTTTTCTATCTGCAGGCTCACGTCATCAAGCGCTTTTTGCCCCGTTCCGTATGTCTTTGTCACTCTGTCAAATGAAATCATAGTGTTATCCACAGTACTCCCCTTTTCCATCGCAGTTATCCACGAAATAAACAGTCTTTCTTCGGGATCAGATGTCTTTCTTCTTCAGCTTATAAACAAAAGCAAGCACCTTTGCCACCGTCTGATAGAATTCCTCCGGAATCTCCATATCCACCTCAACGCTGGCATACAGCCCCCTTGCCAGAGGTTTGTCCTCCATAATATAGACCCCGTTGGCCTCTCCCACCTCTACGATCTTAAGCGCCAGATGATCGGCGCCTTTCGCAAGAACCACCGGAGCCCGGTTGGCATTGGAATCATATCCAAGGGCTACCGCAAAATGGGTGGGATTTCTGATGATCACATCTGCCTTCGGGACATTCTGCATCATACGCATGGACGCCATCTGGCGCTGTTTCTCCCTGATCCGTCCTTTGATCTGCGGATCGCCCTCTGTCTGCTTATACTCGTCCTTGATTTCCTGTTTACTCATGCGCAGATTCTTCTCATACTCCCACCACTGGTAGAGATAGTCAAAAGCAGCCAGAAAAATAAAGGCGGCCCCCACCGTGTTCACCAGCGACACCGCAGTGTCCCCGACATACACAAAAGCCGCCTGTACCGTTCCATCCATCAGACGTGCAAACTCGTGGATTCTCCCCTTTATGTAACTGTAGATCACCCAGGCCAGGATGGTAATCTTAATCAGCGCTTTTAAGAGTTCCACCACCGAGCGGATAGAAAACATCCGCTTAAAGCCCTTTAAAAGGCTGATCCGGTCCATTTTAAATTTCATGACATCCGCAGAGAACGACAGTCGTGTCTGAAAGAATGTCGTGACAACCGCCACCGCCACCCCGATAAAAAGCAGCGGCAGAGCCGCCTGCCCAAACAGGAACATGGCTTTTAACAGCTTGTCCGGCAAATCCTCCGCTGTCAATGGCTCCGTCGAAGCGGCATAAGAAAAGAACAGTTCCATGGACGCCTTCAGCGTTCGGTATATCATGGGTGCCAGAGCGTTTAAGGAATTAAACAGCACCAGAAGAGAGCAGACGGCAATTACGTCGCTGCTCTGAAACACATTTCCTTTTTTCCGTTCGTCCTGCCGTCGTTTCGGTGTGGCTTTCTCGGTCTTTTCATCTGCCGCCACGCTCATCACTCCCTTCTGTCTGCAGACTAAACCCTTAAGCGTCTATGATGCAAACATTATCATGACCTTTTGTACCTCGCTCATCATCATTCCGAAATAGGAGTCGATAAACGCCCCGATGGGACGCGCAAACAGCATCATCAATAAAATACCCAGCAGAATCTTCGACTGGATATTAATCACAAATACATGAATCTGGGGAATCAGCTTCATAAGCACACCCATGGATACCTCCAGCACAAACTCTGCCGCCACAAACGGCAGAGCCAGCTTGATCACCATTAAAAAGACACTGCCGAATATGCTCACAAGATACCAGGCAATATCCTGAGTCACCAGCCTGGCGGCTCCTACGGGTATCACCTCGTACGTATAGGCAAACAGCTTCACCGTCAGAAGATGGCAGCCTGTCGCAAAGAAATACAGGAAAAAGAAGACATGAATAAACTGTCCCAGAATCGCGGTCTGTACGCCTCCCGCCGGATCCATGATCTTGCCCATGGACAGCCCGAACACCGTGTCCATCAAATCTCCCGCTGCATAGATCATATAGAAAAACAGCTGAAACACGCTTCCGATCACCAGCCCCATGATCACCTCGCGCATCAGTGCCTCCGCCATCTGAAAGGTACTGTAGGCCTGTATGGCGGCGCTGCCCTGGACCGCTGTCGGCGCGATCACCAGGCTGAGCGTCAGCCCCAGCCCCGTCTTCACCATGGCGGGAATTCCCCTCCTGGCAAACACCGGATGAACAAAGATCAGTCCTCCCATCCGCGCAAACACCAGCAAAAACACATCAAAATACTCTAAAACGCCGCTATCCATCACATATTCCCCGTGTTAAAGCGATGCCATAATCGCAAACAGCTCCACCACAAACTCATCCATCACCTTAAACATCCAGGATCCCAGCGCCAGAAGCACCAGCGCAATCACCAGCAACTTCGGGACGAACGTAAGAGTCTGTTCATGAATCTGCGTCGCCGCCTGAAAGATCGCTACGATCAGCCCCACGACAATACTGATGATCAACAGCGGTCCCGCTATTTCAAATGCAACCATCATGGCTTCCTTCATCACTTCCATTACCTGGTCTGCAGTCATACTATGTACCCCCTCGTCATCGGAATCCGGTAACCAGCGTCTTAATCACAAGACTCCAGCCATCTACCAGAACAAACATCATAATCTTAAATGGCAGCGCGATCATGGTAGGAGGCAGCATCACCATTCCCATGGACATCAGCGTGCTGGACACCACCAGATCGATAATCAGAAACGGGATATAGATCAGAAATCCCATCGTAAACGCCTTATTAAGCTCACTCAAAATAAAAGACGGAACCAGCACTGTCAGGCCCAGCTTCATATAGCCTTCCGGTCCCCCCGATACATCAGGAACCTCCGTCTTTGAGATGGAAAGAAATAAATCCAGACTCTTCTTCTCTGTCTGTTTTAACATAAACTCTTTCATGGGCTCCTGCGCCCTGGTAAACGCCTCTTCCCTCGTGATTGCTCCCGCTTTATAGGGTTCATACGCCTGTGTATTCACTTTGGCAAACACCGGACTCATGATAAACAGTGTCAGAAACAGCGCCAGTCCGATCATCACCTGGTTGGGCGGGGACTGCTGCGTCCCCAGTGCATTGCGCAGAAATGACAGAACAATGACAATCCGTGTAAAACTTGTCATCATAATCAGCAGCGATGGCACTACGGCAAGAAACAGAAACAGGAACATGATATCCAGCATGTCCATGGGCTTTCCGCTTCCGGAGCTTCCCTCCAGTGTCAGAGAAATGTCCGATGCAAACGCGATCTGTCCGCATGCAGCGGACACTCTGATAAACGCCGCCAGGCCAAGTACGCCCCCGGCAATTTTCCTTATCCCCTTCATCATAGATCTCTCCCGTTTTTCTTCTGTCGTTCGTCCTGCTGCCGCCCATCTTTTTTGACCAGTGTTTTGAGCTGTTCCGTAAATACAGACGCAAAGTCCGGCGAAACCTCCGCCGGACTCTTTCTCTCATAAGTTTCCAGTTCCTCCAGTCTGGTGATACCGGCCGGAGATACTCCCACAAGCAGAATCCGTCCCTGAACATCAACAATCATCAGATAGCTGTCCCGCCCCACGGCCAGACGGTCCAGAATCTTCATATCGCCGGACTGCTGTCTTCCATTCATTCCTCTTCCCAGCATCCTTGTCGTCACGTATGCCAGAATAAGGACCAGTATCAGTACAATCAGATAAAATAACACTTTAAGAACCGCCATATTAATCCCTCTTGCCGATTATCTCAATAATTCTTGCGGCAAACTTGTCATCTGTCACTAAAACATCGCTTTTTCCGATCAGTTTTCCATTGACCACCACATCAGCAGGCGATCCCGCCTGTTTATCCAGTGTTAGAATCTGTCCCTTCTGCAGCGCCAGAATATCTTTCACACTGCATACCGTGCCGCCAATCCTGACCGACACATCAAGTGTAATATCCCGGAGTTTTTTCCTCTCCTCACCGATATGATCCACCTGATTATCCAAAGGGACATACTTAAATTCCGGAAATGACACCTCCCGGAACGCAACCGTCTTCTCTTTTTTCCTGAAAGGCAGCTCCTCCGTATGCACCGCTTCCTCTGCCGCCGGCTCCTGTCCCATGACCGGAATCCCGAAAATCTCCTGAAGCTCTTCCGTGGCGATGCCCAATACCTCCGCTGACAAAACGCCCTCAATCTCCAGGTGGAAGCGGATCAGCAGCAGATGAGGCACTTTATCCCACAGGCTAATCGTATCCAGAATCCGTTCCGCACTGTCAAACGCCGTAACGCGTGTCAGTACTTCCCCCATCTCACGCCCCAGAAAATCACCCAGATTCTCCATGGCCGCACCCATGCACTGGGACGCGACTTCTTTTAAGGTGCTTAAAGCGATCTCATCAAGGGGACTCTCCGTATTCACCGGCAGACCCATAATAAAATTCGAAATCTTTAACATATCCGCCCGGTCAAATACGTACAGCTGCGGAACCCGCAGCCCTTCAGCCGTCCGCTCCGCCTCGATCACCACATTAAAATGGGGCAGATATTCCGTCAGGGTCTCCCTATCTGTCTCGCCAAGCTCTGTCACCGCCGCCCTGGCATTTCTGCCAAGAAGAGAAGCCAGCGTATTGCAGACAGGCACCGCCTCCATATCCAGAAGCTCTGTCAACGCTTCCTGATCCAAATATCCCATACTCTTCCTCCCGGCTATAATACCTTATTAATCTCAACCGCTTTGCGCAGCTTCGTGTGCCCCAGCCTGGCCTCGAAGCAGGCTATATCCTCGACGTAAATATCAATGCTGCTGTCCACTTTTTTATTGAGAGGCACCACATCCCCCGGCTGCAGCTGGAGAATGTCCTGGGCATCCAGTGAAAATTCATGGAAAATAGCCCGCAGTTCCACCTCAGATTCCAGCAGATGCTGTTCAATATAGCCTCTCTTTGCCAGCTGCTTCGCCTCATCCTTCTTCTGGCTGACCGCATATGTATAACCGAACTTCGAAGTCAGTTCCTCCACATTAGGTGCAGGCATCACCAGATTTAACACTGCCGAAAGCTGATCGATCCGCACCTCCAGCTCCACCTGTATCACCACGTCCTCGGGGGCGCTCACCTGAAGCAGATGAGGATTCGTTTGAAGGCCGGTCAGCGCCGCATCTACATCCAGATATTCCTTCCAGGAGTCGCCGATAAATTCCGTTATCTTCCCAAGTAAATACTGCAGAATCGCTTTTTCGATATCCGTAAAATCACGGCTCAGTTCATATTCGGTGCCAGCGCCGCCGAGCAGGCGTTCAATCATGAAAAAGGCCAGTCTGGTATCCACTTCCAGTACCAGAGGAGCCTCATTGTAATCCTTGTTGTCCGGGATCAGGGTAATCATGCCAAAAAGAGACCGGTCAGGAACAGAATTACTGAATTCCTGATACCGTCTCTCCACGATCCCCGTCACACTTATCTCACAGTAGGACTGCATCAGTCCCGTCAGATACGGTGCAAGCGCACGTGCAAAACTGTCATATAAGTTTTCCACCGTGCTCATGCGCTCTTTCGTAAATTTCTTGGGCGATTTAAAATCGTATGTCTTTATCACTGCGCTGTACCTTCCTGTCCCCCGCTCATGTCCGCCGGCATGTCAACCGGAAACAGCGGATCCATCGTCTCTATCCCATCCAGGTTATCCTGGGAGACCTCATAGTCGTTGCCCAGAATGATCATGTCCACCCTGCGGTTCAGTTCACGGCCCTCCTTCGTGCTGTTATCCGCGATGGGATAATACTTGCCGTAACCGCGGCAGATCAGCTTTTTCGGCTCCAGACCGACGTGATCCTCCAGATAGATTGCCACATTGTCGGCTCGCTCAGAAGAAAGAAGCCCGGCATTGATCAGAGAATTGGCCGCCTGGGCGGTGTGTCCGTTAATATAGATCGCCATAATCTCATCCTGCCTGTCCTTCAGCATGATCCCAAGGGCATCCAGCATGGATTTGCTGTTCTCCTGTAAGACCGCGCTGTCAGGTGCAAACAGCAGATCATTCTTAAACCGGATATAGACCGCGTTCTCACTGTCGGAAACAACCGCATCCAGGTTTTCCATCTGGAAATACGACTGGATATCCTTCGCCATATCGGCCATGGCAAGAGAGGAGGCAGACCGCGCTCCGCCGCCGGTTCCGGTGTTAAACTGAGAGCCTTCGCCCTCCGGAGCACCGGCGCCCTCACTGATACTGGGATATTTCAGATCCTGCGGCACATCCTCCAGGTCATTGGTCGATTCAATTCCCAGCTGACGCTGCATCGCCGCCGCGATCTCTTCCAGCTTGCTGATATTTACATTGGAAATACTGTATAGCAGTACAAAGAAGGTCAGGACAAGGGTTATCATATCCGCGTAGGTATTTAACCACTCCTGACCTCCTCCTTCTTCTCTTCGTTTCTTCATGTTATTTCCCAATCTCCAGGGCTTTTAATGCCATGCTTTTTGCAATGTTCAGTGCTGTCACATTGGCCTCATAGGCACGGGTGGCGGCCATCAAATCCACCATCTCCTCGGCACTGTTCACGTTCGGCATCATAACATACCCGTCCTCATTGGCGTCGGGATGATCCGGATCGTAGACCGGTACGAGAGGATTCTGGCTCTCCACCACTTCCTCCACATAGACTCCGCCGCGGTCTGCCTTTGTCATGGCTTTGCCCAGCTCGGACTTGAAATCCAGCTGATTTTCCCGCAGCGCCACCTGTTTTCTACGGTAGGGGCCTCCCTCTGCCGTTCTTGTCGTATTCTGGTTCGCTAAGTTCTGCAGGATAATGTCCGTGCGGAACCGTTCCGCCGTCAGGGCCGAACCCGTTATATTGAGAGAATCCAAATACCCCATAAGCCGCTCCTTTTATTTACCCGTATTGTTAATCACATATCTAAGTGTGGAAAGCTTTCCCGACATCCGGGACGTCATGGCCGAATACTCGGTATACGCCTTCCATAAGTCCAGCTCCTCTTTTTCCACCTGTACATTGTTCCCGTCCGGCCTGGCCTCCGTATCGTTATCCGTTCCGACAACCGCCTTATAGACAGGACCGCTTCCGTCCGCCGCCTCTTTTAACACCTGTTTAAATTCTACTTTTTTCGCTTTAAATCCCGGCGTCTCGACATTGGCGATATTATGGCCGGCAACCTGCTGCTTCAGCCACATGGCGTCCAGTCCGCTCTGCAGCGCCCGAAACGCCGCATCCTCAAATAATGGCATAGATACACTCCTTATCTCATCCTGTGTGTCCCATTCGAACCTGCTTATCCGCCTGGGAAAACGCTTCCTTCAGCTCGGCAATCATGGGGAGCACTTCTTCCACCGGTTCCGGGCTCTTCTTAATATTCGCCTGAAGAATCTGATAGTTAAAATATTCATAAAGGGAGGCCAGTCCTCCCGCCACCTCATACTGGTGATCCAGCGTGGAAGACAGGTGGGCAACGATGGCCTGCGCCTTCTTAAAATGCGCATTGCTTCCCTCATAATCATTCTGCTCCAGGCTCACAAGCCCTTTGTTTAACCGGTTGATCACCTCGTCAAACAGCAGATTGATCATATCGCCCTGCGTCATGGTCATGACAGACTGCTCTTTATATCTTGCATATGGGTTTTGCATAATTATACTCCTTTATTATGAAGAGAACTGCTGGGTCAGCCAGGAACTCTGGCTGTTCATGTTGGAAATGGCCTGCTCCATGGCATTAAACTGCTTCCAGTAACGGGTCCGCTCCAGTTCATACTTGGTATTTAACTTGGACAGTGTCTCGGATATGCGCTTCATCTCATCATAGATCGTGTTGCTGGTAATCAGTACATCCTTGGTACCCGCGTAACGAACCATACTTCCCGGACTTCCGCTGCTGACATTCGCTGCTTCCCTGATCGCCTGCTGCAGCTTTACCGCCACGCCCTGCTCCTTGTCCGTAAACAGCTTCCGGATATTATCCGCATTGGTAGCTACCATGGACTTTAACGTATCTTCGTCAATAACCAGTTTTCCGTTGTCGCGCCAGTTGTCCGAAGTCTCGATCCCGATATCGTAAAGCGCAAGCCCCGCGTCCTCTACACTGCTGTAAAGCACCATTCTCATATCACTCAAAAAGCTGGAGACGTTGGAATCGTTATGAAGGAGCCCCTTCTTCGATTTTTCCTCCCAGAGTTCGATCTCCCGGTCGCTCATCTCTTTCTTCTGGGCGTCTGTAAGCGGAGCGTACTTCTTGTAAGTCGCCTCCTCCGATACATAACTGTTCAGTTCTTCAATCAGAGTATTATAATCCTCTACAAAACTCTTTAAACTATCTATTATTTTATCAGTATCCCGGGAGGTAATCAAGCTAATTGGGGGGTCTCCGGCACCGGTTGTGCCCGTTAATTCCATGGTAATTCCATCCAGCTCAAATGTGTTGGTATTACGCTCCATGGTGACGCCGTCAACGGTAAGTTTTGCGTTCTGGCCGGCGGTGATTTGGGCGGTCATTTGGGGGCTGAATGTATAATTATCAGTTCCAAAAAGCTCTTTAATAAACTGGCTGGTTGCGGCATCTGTACCGGATATAGTAGCAATATTTGTTCCACCTGTAATGGTCAGTTTATTATCACCATTGAATTCTACGATTCCACCAGTTGCTTCTTTAACAGCATTCTTAAAGGCATCTAAATCCGGAGGGCTGCTGCTGGCCATATTAACCATAATATTTTTATTACCTGCTTTAACATAAATAATCCCTGAACCCGGGATAGATGATGCAGCGTTAGAAGTGAAACTGCCATTTACTGGTGCAATCGAAATATTTTCTACGCCAAACAGTTTCTTCAATGCAGCTTTTCCATCAGCATTATCTCCTGAAATGCTAATTGTTGTATTCCCGCTTATTTCAATTCTGCCATCTGCAGAATATGCTGCTCCAGCTCCTAATGCATTAACTAACTCGCTGATTTTACTGCTTTCAGTTAAAGTAACGCCATTAATTACCATTGTACCAGTAAACCCTGCTGCTCTTAAGGAATTTCCTGTTCCAAGAAGGTTATTGATCCCATCCGAAAAGCCAAGTGCTCCAGCGATTCCATTATCCAAATTATCTTGTACAAAGCTGATCTTGTGAGTCTTAGATGCTAAAATAATAGTGTCAACATCGGTACCCGCGTTATTTTTTGTTTCAATTGTAAAACAAACAGCTCCAGTTCCTAATTTCTTATCAAGCTGAGAGTTTAGTGCATCAATCACACTCTGATTCGTCTTGTAATTACTGCTCCCATTTTTTCCTTCCAGGGTAACTTCCACAGTTTTGTCGTCCACCTGAAATACAAACTTTTTATCATGCCCGGCATTTAAATCCGTTCTGATTGAATCCAGAACTTCAGCCTCACCGCCTGCCAACCGTTTTGAAAACAACGATGACTGAACTCCCTTCGCATCCACGCCAAACATGGTTGTAAGTAATGTTCCATACGTTTGTGACATCGTAATATTTGATATATCACCGGTCGAAGTCGATTCCATAATAAACTTATCCGCCGCCGAAGAATACGACACCTTTACTCCCGCTCCGCTGTTGTTGATGGCACTGATCACATCACTCAGAGTAGAATCCTCAGTCAATCCTTTAATGGTTACACCATTAATCTCAAATTCGTATCTGCCGCCCTGCGGTTTATTGGCAAAGTTCATGTTTTTCAGGGAGGTGCCATAGTCCAGTTTATTGGAAAATCCAGTCCCGAATCCGAGATTCTCCACCGTACCTGCATCCCCGGAGGACTGAATAATGACTCTTCTTGAAGAGTCCACGGGAACATCGGTTGGGTTTCCAGCCGCATCCAG
>OBYY01000241.1_pt1 | contig 10813 bp, 10 predicted proteins | sample 1476821 | NCBI WGS metagenome assembly OBYY01 (sample SAMEA2580218, study PRJEB22360) | human gut metagenome | biome: human gut; feature: human-associated habitat; material: faeces | place: Denmark | collected 2008/2010
AAGCCGGCAGGCCGCGACGTGGCCTGCCTTTCTGATTTGACTTATTATAACTAAAATGGAAGGAATTAAATTATGCCGGAAAATAAAAATGGGAACGGTTTTCTGCCCTACGCCCTTGCCCCTGAAATTATCCATGCGCTGGATCTCCTTGGATATCAGGAGCCAACGGAAATACAGAGGGAAGTAATACCCGCCGTTCTGGAGGGACGGAATGTGGCAGCGCGGTCCAGGACAGGTACGGGTAAGACTGCGGCGTTTGGGATACCGCTCTGTGAGAAGATCGTCTGGGAAGAGAATCTGCCTCAGGCTCTGGTACTGGAGCCCAGCAGGGAGCTGGCGGTTCAGGTCAGCAATGAGCTGTTCCACATAGGACGCAGGAAACGTCTGAAGGTGCCGGCCGTCTTTGGCGGATTTCCGATTGATAAGCAGATGCGCACAATAAAACAGAAGTCACACATTGTGGTGGGGACTCCGGGACGCGTCATGGATCTGATTCAGAGAGAGTGTTTAAAGCTCGCCGGTATCCGGTATCTGGTGATCGACGAGGCGGATCTTATGCTGGACATGGGATTTCTGGAGGAAGTGAAGCAGATCATGGCTCTGTTGCCGAAAGGAGGAAGAGTTCTCCTTTTTTCGGCTACCCTGGATGAGAAGGTACGGCTCCTGGTGGATGAATATATGGCGGATGCCGTCATGATTGCTCCGGAACCGGATGCGGAGGAAGAACCCGCAATTTCCCAGGTGGTATACCGCGCGGACCCGGAAGAGAAATACGACCTGCTGAAGCGGACCCTGATTCTGGAGAATCCGGAGAGCTGCATGATATTCTGCGGTACCAGAGAGATGGTAAATGTGCTCCTTCAAAAGCTGAAACGAGACCGGATATTCTGTGGGATGATACACGGAGAGATGGAGCAGAGAGAGCGTTTAAAAACAGTGGATGGCTTCCGCAGAGGCGGATTCCGTTTTCTGATTGCCACCGATGTTGCGGCCAGGGGAATCGATTTCGATAAGATCGATCTCGTGGTAAACTATGATTTCCCGGGCGGACGGGAGACTTATGTACACCGTATCGGGCGAACCGGAAGAAACGGAGAAAATGGGAGAGCCGTAAGCCTTCTGTGTGAGAGCGAGGAACGAATGCTTCATATGGTGGAAGCCTACATGGGGCGGGAACTTTCAGTTACAACATGCCCGGAACCGGATGAGGAGGCCACAAAGGCGTTCTGGACGAGGCAGAGGGAGAGAAGGGCTCCGAAAGCTCAAAAGGGAGCCGCTTTAAATGCGGGAATCACGCGTCTGTCCATCGGCGGCGGCCGGAAATCGAAAATGCGTGCAGTCGATATCGTTGGAACCATCTGCAGCATTGACGGAATTGGGGCGGAAGACATCGGTATTATCGACATCAGGGAAAGTCTGACTTATGTGGAGATTCTTAACGGCAAGGGGCAGGCGGTACTGGAAAAGCTGCAGGAAAAGACAATCAAGGGCAGGCTGCGGAAAGTGAGGATTGCCCGCAGATGAGCGTGACGCTGGCCGGCATGACGGCCGGATTTTTATGGTCCGGATTCTGCTTTTCTGAATAGGATGCCATTAGAACATCATATCAGACGGGAGAAATCTATGAATCAAAGAGTACTGTTGGAACCGGCGGCGGAGACTGTCTGCATTGAGAATTCAGTTCCGCCGCTGATTTTTGAACTGCCGCCGGAAGAGGGACGCCGGGTGCTGGAGGAGGCACAGGATGCGCCGGTCTGCCTGTATCCGCCACAGGTGGAGGCGTCCATGGTGGACACTGGCCAGTGGGGCCGCATTCCCGTGTACCGGGTAACACCGGTAAACAGCGGGTTCGCGGAACATGTGATCTTCTATATTCATGGGGCCGGCTGGGTATTCGGAAGCTTTCATACCCATGAAAAGCTGGTGAGAGAGCTGGCGGCCAGGACCGGTTGTACGGTGATATTTCCGGAATATTCCCGCTCTCCGGAAGCGCGTTATCCAACTGCTGTCGAGCAGTGCTACAGCGTGCTCTGCCAGCTGCCGGATCTGTTTGAACAGGCGGGACGGAGGATGAACGGGAATACACTGACTGTAGCCGGGGACAGTGTGGGGGGCAATATGGCGATCGCCATGACCCTGTTCTCCAAATACAGAGGCGGTCCTGTGATTCATAAGCAGCTTCTTTATTATCCGGTGACCAACGCCTGTTTCAATACAGCGTCATACTGTGAATTTGCGGAGTGCTACTACTTATACCGGGCCGGAATGATGTGGTTCTGGGATCAGTACACCACCTCGGAGAACTGCAGAAACCAGATAACGGCCTCCCCGTTAAGGGCGTGCACTGAACACCTGGAGGGACTTCCGCAGGCCATGATCTTAAATGGCCAGGCAGATGTACTGAGAGACGAGGGCGAGGCCTACGCCGAAAAGCTGCGGGCCGCCGGAGTGCCGGTGACGGCAATGCGTTTTCAGGCGATCATCCACGATTTCGTCATGCTGAATGCGCTGGATGAGACCAACGCATGCAGGGCGGCAATGGATGCATCCACAGAATGGATTAACCGGAAAAATATGGAATGGTATCAGGATCATGCAGGCCAGTCTGCGGACGATTGCAGCATTGCATAAATCACACGGGACACTTTGCTGTTTCAACGGTCCGGTTTTCCGGGCGGACAGACGCAAAACGCAGCCTCACTGTGCCTGCGTTTTTGCGTCTTAACTCTCGGAGAGTCTCCGGATCAATACGGAAGGAATACGGAGGAAAAGGTTTTATGAATCAACATGCATACAGAAAGCTGCGTATGGAACGCCAGCATTTTACAAAACCCGCGTCAAAGAAGCAGTATGGAGAACTGTTTAAGCAGATGTCGCCCGTACTCTGTGTGTACTGGAGCTGTCCGGGAAGTCCTCCGGAGCTTTTGTACCGCGCGGCCTTTGACGACAGCAGATATTGCTATAAGATGAGGGAGAGCCGGACGATTATTAAGGGGAGATTCCAGAACGGCAATATTGCTTATATTTATGCGGACGAACTGGAGCTGTTTGCAGCAGTCTACCGGAAGGACAGGCCTTTTACGGATACGGAGCAGGAGCTTTATGACCTTTTACAACGGGAAGGTCCGATGACGATCCACGTCATGAAGGAGTTTACAGGCCTGCTGGCGAAAGAGATCACGCCCGCTCTGCACCGGCTGCAGGAGAAATTTCTCGTATTCGAGGATCAGACCGATAACGAATGGGACCGGGCCTGGTACCCGTTTGAGTCGGAGTTTCCTGATGCAGATCTGGACCGTTATACGAAGGAGGCAGCAGCAGAGGAACTGGTGAGACGGTTTGTATGGCTGAACGTATGGATTGATGCGGCCATGGTGAGATCCTTCTACCGTCTCCCGTTAAAAGAGATCAAAGGTGTGCTGGAGCGGCTGGTATCAGATGAAACGCTGGGGCCGGATGAGGGGGGGTACATTTTTCCGGAAATCCTCGAATACGTTAGGGGGGCGGATCCATCCGCGGGGAGGCCCTGCCTCTGCTGGAAGGTGAGCCGGCAGAGGTGCCGGAGAAGAACCATACGGTGTTTGTACTTCACAGAAATGATTTTCTGGTGAAATCCAATGAGCACTGGCTGAAGGAACGGTTCACACATGCGGAGTACGATGTGCTGGGCTATCTGCTGATTGACGGGGAGTTTGAGGGATGTCTGCTGGGGCATTTCCGGAACGGTCCCTTCGAGCTGGAGGATGTGGCCGTCCGTATGGAAAAAGGCGCTGCAGATGCGTTGAAAGAGGATATACGAAATGCCGTGGAACTTCTGTACGACCCGGAGACAAGCCCCCTTAAGCGGTATATGGGAGAGGCGTTGGAGCGCTGAAAAATATTTTGAATTTCATGCTTGACTCTCACACTGTGGTATGGTCTATAGTGATACTGAGCTCAAAAACACATATATGTGAGGTGGTACTATGTTAAAGATTGGTGATTTTTCAAAGCTGTCGAGAATCAGTATCCGTATGCTGCGCCATTACGATGAGATCGGCCTGCTGGAACCAAGGCTGGTTGATCCAGCCACCGGTTACCGGTATTACGGGGAGGAACAGCTCTCCGCGGCCGGACAGATTCAGAATCTGAAATCCATGGGATTTGGCCTGGCGGTCATCCGTGAAATTTTAAACTGCTGCGGCAGACCGGAGGAAATGGAGAGATTTCTCCGGGTTAAGAAGAAAGAGCTGGAGGACCAGATGGACGGCATCGGTACGAAGCTGCGGCTGCTTGATAACACCATCGAATGGATCAGAAAGGATGGAGATATGATGGATTATCAGGTAACGTTAAAAACTTTGCCGGAGAGGTACGTGGCGAGTGTCAGAAAAGTAATTCCGGCTTATGACCAGGAACAGATATTATGGGGGATTCTCCATGAAGAGACGGGAGCGCAGAACCTGCAGATGGCATCGCCCGGTTACGGAATGGCTGTTTTCCATGATGAAGGATATAAGGAAGAGGATGTGGATGTGGAAATTCAGATTTCCGTTGAGGGAACGTACCGGGATACGGAGCACGTAAAATTTAAGACGGTGCCCCCGATTCTGATCGCTTCGGCTGTTTATCAGGGCAGCTATTCACAGATCACAAGAGTCAATGAGGCAGTGGCCCGCTGGATACATGACAACGGGTACGAGTACGACGGCGCTTCGTTCTGCATTTATCACGTCAGCCCTCACGACACATCGGATCCGGAAAAACTGGTAACGGAAGTGTGTTATCCGGTGAAGAAAAAATAGAATATGGAACTTTGCAGGAGCCGGGTATGCTGTATTCAGGATACCCGGCTCTTTTCAGCTTCACGGCCGCCATACCCCGGGTAAATTGTCTTTTCCAGTCCGGGATGATATAATAGGAACCATGAAAGAAATGAGTCGGAATTTTATGAAAAAGATCTGGAAAATGGGGCGCTATCGTGACGCGTCCATTCAGAAAAAACTTACGCTGTCGACATGGGTGGTGGCAATTATACCGATTATGATTATATTTGCCATTGTTTTTTTCGTGTTCACAAATGTCAGTGTGGAGAATTCAAAACGCCAGTCACAGATGCTTTTAGATAAGACAGTGGAGGAACTGGATGCGTATTTCGCGCAGGCGCAGGAAGGCATGAATCTGATGGGGACGGATATTAATGTGCAGAATGCCATCGATAATTACGTGACCGGGACCTATAAGGAAAAACTGGATTTAAGGGATTTTATCAGAAACCGTCTGACCAATATGAGTACGGTGGGCAGACGAACAGGTACGATATCCATTTATATCAAGGATGCCAATCAGACCTTTTCCAGAGACTTTTCCGACCAGGATTTAGGGCTGGCCTGCTCCGGTGCTCCCTGGTTTGAAGCGCTGCTGTCAGGGGAGGCGTCCTTTGTCCGCGAGGATGGGAACTCCCTGCAGGACGGGCGGCCTGTCTGGATTCTGGCGTCCAATATTGTCAGCGTCAAAAACGGAGAGGTCCAGGGGCTGGTCTATGTGGAGCTGGATAAAAAGAAGATGATTCAGCCGTTTTACGATCTGGTGGAGGGCAGCGGAGATGAGATCATCTGTAATGGACAGGAGATTGTATCCGATGCCTGCAGGGAGGGCGGCCATTTTGTTCCGCTGTACTCTTATTCCACGGCGCTGGGGCAGAATGTGGAGTTCAGACTGCAGTTAAAGGAACTGCAGAGAGGCTATGGCGCAGCCCTGGTTTACTTTCTGATCGGTATGGTGGTTCTCATTATCCTGATCTATCTCATTGACAAGCTGCTGGCAGACTGGTTTTCCAGGAGAATCATCACGCTGCGTGATGCGACGAGGGAGATCGCCAAGGGGAATTTAGACGTGGTTGTCTGTGATGACCATCCCGATGAGATCGGGGAACTGGTACAGAGCTTAAATACCATGGTAAAGGATATGAAGCGTCTGATTGAAAGCGAATATCTGGTTAAAATCGAGAGCCAGCAGGCCACCTTAAGGGCGCTTCAGAGTCAGATTAACCCTCATTTTATCTACAATACGCTGGAAAGCATCTCCATGCTGGCCCTGATTCGGGATCATTATGAGATTGTAGATATGGCACAGGCGTTTTCCCTGATGATGCGGTATTCCATGGAGCCGTCCACTCTTGTGGCGGTCAGAGAAGAGGTCGAGAATGTGCGGAATTTTGTGACCATACAGAAAATCCGTTTCCCGGACCGTTTTCTGGTGGAGTACGCCATCGATGAGGAGTGCATGGCGGAAAAGATACCGAGGCTGACCATGCAGCCGCTGGTGGAAAATGCATTTAAGCATGGATTCGAGGACACGCCGGAGCACAAGCGTCTCCTGGTTTCTGTTCTGAAACGGCGGGGATTTCTCGTTATCAGAATTTTTAACGATGGTATGGCGGAGCGAATTGCCAGAATACGGGAGCTGCTGATGCCGGATAACCAGGAGGAGACGCTGGACTGTTTTGCTCTCAGGAACTTAAGCAGGCGTCTTAAGCTTCTGTTTGGGGAAAACAGCCGGGTGACGCTGCGCTCGGGAAAAGGCATTGGAACGATTGTTTCATTGAGAATTCCACTGCGAGAAGAGGGGGAAGAGGACGATGAGAAAGATTTTGATCTGTGACGACGAGGCCATCATACGGCAGGGGATCAGAAAAATTCTGGAAACCTGTTACAGGGATATGGAGATACGGGAATGCAGTGACGGTATGGAGGGGTATAAGACCATGGCGGTGTGGAATCCGGACGCGGTAATTACGGATATCCGCATGCCGGTGTTAGATGGGCTGGCCATGATCGAGAAGGCCCAGGCCGACGGAATCACGGCCCAGTATGTGGTGATCAGCGCTTACCGGGATTTTGAGTACGCCAGGACAGCAATCCGGTGCGGAGTCCGGGAATACATTCTAAAGCCGGTCAACCGTTTTGAACTGACAGACTGCGTGTCACGCCTCCTGGACATGAAGGAGCCGGAGGATGTGGAGGAAGAGACGGGAACGGCGCCGGAGGAGAGCGGAAGTATCGGCAGGGCAGTTCAGTATATCGAAAATAATTTTTACCGCAACATCAGTCTGGAGGAGGTCAGTCAGGTGGTTCATATGAACACCGCCTATTTTTCCACGCTGTTTAAAAAACAGACGGGTAAGAAGTACATTGACTACGTAACAGACTTACGCATGGAAAAGGCGAGAAAGCTGATTCTCAATACGGATTTAAAAATAGTGAATATCGCAGAGATGGTAGGATACAGCAGTACAAAGCATTTTGCACGAATCTATAAGGAGAAATACGGAGTCACACCCAATGGGGAGAGATAATATGCACAATAAATATGAACAAGATAACTAAAAACTATAAAAACAGCACTAAAACCAAAATTTGGGTCCCTTCTCTTTTGGTCATCCTCTGTTATAATGAGAGTATAAAAGTTAAGCGGAATGAAACAGACCGAAATAGAAAAAAGGAGGATTTTATATGAAAAAAACGCTTGCTGTTGTACTGTCGGCCGTTATGGTCAGTGGATTAGCCTTAAGCGGATGCGGAGGAAACAGTGCATCAGCCACAACCGCTGCGCCGAAGGAGACGACGACTGCCGAACCTGCGGAGACGAAAAAAGAAGAGACAAAGGGAGAAGAGGCCAAAGGCGAAGCCCCAGCCGGAGAACAGGTGACGATCACCATAAGCAACTGGCTGGAGGCAGAGGAAGCCACATCCGCTATTTTTAAAGAACTGCTGGATGATTTCATGGCGGCCAATCCGGATATCAGGGTAGAATCCCAGGCCATCCCGTTCAACCAGTATAAGGATCAGGTTCTGATTGCAGGAACCTCCGGCAATGCGGCCGATGTGATTATGGGAAATTCCCAGATGATGAGCGCCTTTAACGGAGCGGGAATTCTGGCGGAACTCGATGATCTGGCTTCGAAGGAAGTGCTCGACGATATTTACCCCGGTTACTTATCAGGAACGACCTACGACGGAAAAGTGAAAGCACTGTCCTGGGCGCCCCATCCCATTGCCATGTATTACAACAAGGATTTATTTACGAAAGCCGGTTTAGATCCGGAGAAGGCACCTGCAACGTGGGATGAGATGACGGAGGCGGCGAGAGCCATTGCAAAACTCGGAAAGGACGAAGCGGGCAACACGCTCTACGGCCTGGGAATTCCAACCGGCAAGGTAGCCCATACCGGTACCGTATTCAACGGCATTTTCTATACGTACGGCGGTCACTTCGTGGACGAAAACGGAAACGTTGATTTAAACAACGAGGGCAATGTGGAGGCGCTTACCTGGACCAAACAGCTGGTAGATGAAAAAGTGATTCCGGCAGGTCTGGAAATTAAGGATTTAAGAGGGTTATTTGCATCAGGCCAGATCGGTATCATCTTCGACGGCGACATGGGACGCAGCGCTTTCAGAAGCAGCAGCGGACTGGGCGAGGAATTTGATAAAAAGATGGGAATCGCTGTAATTCCGACGGGAAAGACCGGACGCAGTGAGACCGTTTATACGGAGCACCAGCTTGGCGTATTTGCAAAATCAGAGCATAAAGAAGCGGCTGTCCGTCTGGTCGAATACTTAATCGGCAAGGATGCCATGGTGAAATACCATAAATCCAATGCAGTTCTGTCTGCAAGAAAATCCATTGCGACTCTTCCGGAGATGAACGAGGATTCCTTCATGGAAGTGTTCAACAAACAGTCTGAGACTGCCAGCCCGCTTCCGGCTACCAACGCGATGTTTGACAATGCCATGAATGAAGTGACAAAGGCGATTGAGCGAATCGTTGTCAATAATGAAGATATTAAGACCGTGCTGGAAGAGACCAATAAGACGATCAAAGAAATGTACGGACAATAAGAATGGAACAGAACTCATCAGTCTGAACGATCACTCGCACGCTCTGCGCACGAGTCACCGTGATAATCAGGAGCGGCTGCAGATCATCCTGCATCCGCTCCCTTTGTATCTATTGGAGGTTGCATTATGGGTGAAAATACGAGGAAAAAGAAAAAAATAAACTGGTTTATGGTGATGCTTTTAGTGCCCGCCCTGGCCATGCTGACAGTCACCATCATCATCCCGGTCTTTGTCGTGGTTGGAATGAGCTTCTTTCATTACAATCTGCTGGATATGGGCAATATTAAATGGAATCATTTTTCAAATTACAAAGCGGTCTTTTCCGATGCTGAGTTTATACGGACCTTTGGAAGAACGCTGGTCTATGTGTGCGGTACGGTATTTGCCCAGTTTTTTATAGGTCTGGGGGTGGCTCTGCTGTTAAACAGCGGAAGCTTAAAGGGGAGAAAGGTGTTCCGGAGCCTTTTGTTCCTTCCGTGGACGATCCCGTCGCTGGTGGTGGCGGTTACCTGGATGTTCATCTTCCAGCCGCAGTACGGCATTGTCAATTACTTACTGGGGCTGGGAGACTACAGTGTCCTGGGAAGCCCGAAGACGGCCATGCTGGGCGTTATCATTTCCGCAGTGTGGAAACAGATGCCCCTGATGATGATCATGCTTCTCTCAGGGCTTCAGACCGTACCGGAAGATTTAAAGGAGGCTGCGGAGATCGACGGCGCCACAGGAGTACAGAAATTCTGGTGTATCACAGTTCCGTGCATTATGCCGGTGGTGAAGACCGTGACGCTGACCTCCATTGTCTCTAATTTCCAGATGTTCGTCTTGTTCTTTACCATGACGGGAGGAGGTCCGGTCCGCGCGACCACCACACTGCCGCTGTATACGTATGAGACGGCGTTCTCGGGCTTCAATCTGGGAAAAGGCGCGGCCATCGGAGTCTGCTGGCTTGTGTTCCTGGTGATTTTCTCTACCATTTATAACAGGGTTCTTTCTTCCAAAGAAGTGGAATATTAGGAGGTGGGCGAATGAAGAAGAAAACTTATCGGAAAATTCTTATGTACGCGGCGATTCTGGCCGCCACGCTCTGCTTCGTATTTCCCATTTACTGGATGCTTCTCACATCCTTAAAACCCAATGAGGCGATTTTGCGCCTGCCGCCTCAGTTTCTGCCGGTAAATGCGACTCTGGCCAATTATAAAGGAATCCTGACTGATGGAAAATTCCTGATTTTTTATAAGAATAATATTATCGTCTCGGGCATCACCACGCTGGTGACGCTGACGCTGGCAGTGCTGGCAGCCTATGCATTTTCCCGGTACCGGTTTAAGGGCGACAAGTTCGTGATGATGCTGTTTCTCTCCACACAGATGTTTCCGGCCATGACGCTTTTAATTGCTCTTTACAACATGTATTTCCGCCTGGGGCTGTTAAATACGTATACGGCGCTGGTTCTGGCCTGCTCTACCAATGCGCTGCCCATGTCGGTGTGGATCCTGAAAGGCTTTTTTGATACGATTTCCAAGTCTCTGGAGGAAGCGGCCTACATTGACGGCTGTTCCAAGGGAAGAACCCTGGTACAGGTGATTCTTCCGCTGGTCAAACCCGGAATTCTGGCTGTGGGCCTTTATTCCTTCCTGATTTCCTGGGAAGATTTCCTGTGGGGGTTAACCCTTGTGAATAAGACGGAGATGAGGACGCTGGCTTCCGGTATCGCCATGACGTATTTAGGCGAGTATAACTACGACTGGGGCCGTGTGATGGCCGCTGCCGTGGGGGCAGCAGTTCCGATCCTCATTATCTTTATTTTTCTTCAGAAGTATATGATTGCCGGTCTGACGGCCGGTGCGGTAAAAGAATAGGAGGCAGTGTATGAAACAGAGACAGAATATCGTATTTTTCTTTTCGGACCAGCAGCGGGCGGATACGCTGGG
>OBYY01000244.1_pt1 | contig 10746 bp, 9 predicted proteins | sample 1476821 | NCBI WGS metagenome assembly OBYY01 (sample SAMEA2580218, study PRJEB22360) | human gut metagenome | biome: human gut; feature: human-associated habitat; material: faeces | place: Denmark | collected 2008/2010
AAACCCCTCATGAGTGAGGGGCAGGGGAGTTGAGAGTGCCGAAGGCACTTTGTTCCGTTCAAACCACTTCAAACTGTACTTTCTGGTTCCAGAAAGCATCTTTTCGGCAGTATCTCATCAGCAGAAGCCCTGTGACAGCAAGACATACGGCTTCGGACACCAATGGAGACCACCAGATTCCGGCCCCTCCAAAGAGTCTGGTCATGACGATCAGGCAGCCGGCCATCAGGATAAGACCGCGGCCGGCGGAGATGATGAGCGCTTCGGCAGCGCGTTCTACAGAGGTAAAGTAACCGCTGACTGCAATGTTGAAGCCGACCAGCAAAAACGAGGTTGTAAAGATGCGAAATGCAGTCACGGAACTGTCACGCAGAGCCTGCAGCTCCGGGCCGATATAAATATTTACGATACCGCGGGCCAGGATAAAACAGGCGGTAAACGACACCGTGCACATTGCACCTGCAGCAATGAGACTGTACCGGAACAGCGATCTGCACTGATCCAGCCTCTTCTGCCCGTAGTAATAACTGATTAACGGCTGTGCTCCCTGCGCGATTCCGGTAGCTGACAGAACAACAAGGTTATTGACGTAGGAGATGATGGTGTAGCTGACCAGCGCATCCTGGGTTAAATACATCAGGATTACCTGATTGAAAATAAAGGTTACCATACCGGAGGACATTTCCGTAACACCGGAGGAAAAACCATTGCGCACCTGACGGACCAGGATTCCGAAATCAGGCTTAAAGCGTTTGAAGCTTAATACCCCTTTTCCACTCAGGAAATGGTGGAGATACAGAACGATCACGGAGGCCTGGGAGAGACTGGTTGCCAGGGCGGCACCCTGTATGCCTTTGTGGAGCACCATTACGAATAGCCAGTCCAGAATACAGTTTTCTACGGCGCCAAATATAACGATCTGAGTTGCCTTTTTGGGGTAACCGTCGGTTTTCAATAAAATTTCAAAGGAGTAGGAGAGCAGATACACACAGGAAAACGGTGCAATCCAGGTTATGTATTGAATCACGTAATCAGCAGTCTGCTGGTTTGGAGCCCCTAAAAAACGGGCAAAGGACTCCCGGTTCATCATGACGAAACCTGCAATCACCAGTGAAAAAATCACCTGGAGGACTATATTCTGGGTAAATACTTCACAGGCACGCTGATGGCGGTTTTCTCCCAGCAGTATGGAGACGATTGTGGAGGCTCCCACTGCAAAAAGAAGGGAAAGGGCAAAGAGAAACGCCATAAACGGGTAGGAGAGATTGACTGCCGTCAGTGCGATTTCGTTGACACCCTTTGCGACAAACATGCCGTCTACCATAGAATAAAGGGAATAAACCCATTGTGCCAGAATGGATGGTACGATATAACGGATAAAGTTGCTTTTTAAAGACCTGCCTTCCAGATTCATAATAAAACCTCGCTTTTTTAACTAAACCTATTTATAAAGATCATGTCAATTATGACAAATATAATTTTAGTATAAACCCTGGTATTGTCCCAGAGTCAAGGGGAAAAGAAAAATTGCAAAATTGTGTCTAAAATGTGGTAATATTTTGTAAAATCTGAAATTATGTGATAAAGTAGGAAGCAGATAACCAATTGTACCGTGTGAAGATATCAGGGGGGCTTATATGGAACCGGATAGAGGGAAAAAGCGAAAAGCAAAAGAGAAGTACTACACCATTGGGGCAATTGCGAAACTGTATCATCTGGGAGTGGATACGATTCGATACTATGAGGAAAAAGGAATTTTAAAACCGAACCGGGGGGAGAACGGTTACCGGTATTATGACAGCCAGAGTATCTGGAGGATGAATGTAATTACCAATTTAAGAAATCTCAATTTTTCAGTGAGCCGGATCAGAGATTATTTTCAGAATCATACGGTGGAAACGACACAGAAGCTGCTTTGTGAGGAACTGGAAGTCATTGCTGAAAAAATAAATGAGTGGACAAGCCTGCAGAAAACAGTCCAGGAGCAGGTGGAAACCATCAGACAGGCGCAGACTCTGGAGATCGGAACGGTAAGATCACTGGAATTAGGGCCAAGAAAAGCGTTCGAAATCCGGAAGGATTACAGTACTGACGAGGATATGGATCTTCTGATGATGAAGCTTCTGGAACAGAATCACAGGAAGATTTATATGATCGGAAATAACCGTATGGCGTCTGTCATGTCAGAAGGTAACCGTGACGCGCTTTTTGAGAGCGCCGTAATGTTTGATGACGACGGCGATCTGGTAATACCCGGCGGAACGTATTTATCCGTCTGTTACCGCGGAGTGACAGACAGCAGCAATCAGGCGGATATAATCAGAGCCTATGCGGCAGAGCACGGAATTGTACTGAAGCCGCCGTTTATGGATCTGATGTGGATTGATGTGCATATATCCGCGGATCCGGAGGAATATATATCGGAGGTGCAGGTTCGGGCGGAAATACAGGACCCTCTCAATGAAAAGAGCGACAGATGATGTTATATAATCATCTGTCGCTCTTTTCGTATAAATGTTAAAAAAATAACGTCCACATATGACAATATCTTGTTATATTTGCATAAAGAAACAAGATTTTTACAAAAAAATTAGTGTTATAATAATAAAAAATAAAAGGAGGACCTGGAAATGAAGAGCTTTGAACAGAAAATATTTCCCTATCTTTTACTGGCTCCGACCATGATTATCTTCGGCCTGTTTCTGCTTTTTCCTGCGCTGAACGGCCTGTGGATATCGCTTACGAAATGGGATGGCGTAAATCCCCAGGTGTTTGTGGGGGTGAAAAACTATGTAACGCTTTTCGGGGATAAGAGCTTCTGGAACTCATTTGTGAGAACGCTTGTCTTTACACTTGTATCAGTACCCTCTGTCTATGTAGCGGCTCTTGGACTGGCGGTTCTGCTGACTGGAGGGATTCGCGGGAGCAATTTCTTCCGGGCGGTGTTTTACTGGCCGACCATGATTTCCACGATTATCGTCGGGCTTACGTGGCGCTTCTTACTGGGGGAGGATTTTGGACTGGTGAATTACTTACTGACCGCGATGGATAAAACGCCGGTCAAATGGCTGACTGATCCGAACAATGCCATGGGAGTAGTGATCTTTGTAACTGTCTGGAGTATGGCGGATACTACATGGTTATGTTTGTGTCAGGGATCAAGGCGATCTCCGAGACGTATTACGAGGCGGCCAGAATTGACGGAGCGGGTGCGTGGCAGCAGTTTAAGTTTATTACGCTTCCTCTTCTGAAACCGACCAGTCTTCTGGTACTGGTTTTATCTACGGTATCGATTATCAAGACGTATCCCCTCGTGTATTCCCTGACCCAGGGCGGTCCGGCGGGGGCCACGAAATTCATGGTACAGATGATTCAGGAGACCGGGTTCGAGAAGAATAAGATGGGGTATGCCAGTGCGATGACCATGGCGCTGTTCGTGATACTGGCGCTGTTTACAGTGATTCAGTTTAAACTGAATCAGGGAGGTGAGCAGGATGCAGACTAAGACAAAGAAAATCTGTGCAGCAGGACTTAAATGGATACTTCTGCTTCTTTTGACCTTTTTGTTTCTGATGCCGGTCATTTGGGTGATCTGTTCTTCCTTTAAGAGCGTCGGTGAACTGTTTTCCTGGCCGCCCAGCCTTTTAGGGAAGAATCCCTCTCTGGATAACTACACAAAGGCCATGGCAGAAGGCCATTTTGGCGTTTACTTCTTCAATACGGTATTTGTCAGCCTTGTAGCCACATTTCTGACGATTGTAGTCAACGTGATGAGTGGATACGCCTTTGCCAAGTACCATTTCAAGGGAGATAAGATTCTGTTTGGCATTGTCCTGGCAACGCTGATGGTACCGCTGGAAGTTATTATGATACCCATTTTCAAGGTGATTGTGGCGACTCATTTATACAATAACTTGTGGGGGCTTATTATTCCGGCAGTCGCTTCCCCGACTGCGGTATTTCTGGTCCGCCAGTATTATGTGGGAATTCCGGATGCGTATATGGAGGCAGCCAGAATTGACGGTGCATCGGAGTTAAATATTCTCTTGAAAATCATGCTTCCCATGGCGAAGCCGGTCATATCGGTTCTCTGTATCTTTTCCTTTATGTGGAGATGGAACGATTATCTGTGGCCGAAGCTGGTCATCAACGGAAAGGAGCGCTATACCATACAGCTGGCTCTGGCCAACTACTCGGGTGAGTACTCTGTGGACTGGAACAGCCTTCTGGCCATGTCTGTAATTTCCATGATACCGGTCATTGTTGTGTTTGTCACGCTTCAAAAATATATCATCGGCGGCATGACTGCCGGAGGGGTAAAAGAATAAGAGGAGGGGATGCTATGAAGTATTTGGAATATCCGCTGTTTGCGGAAGGGTATGTCAACCGCTTTCTGACTGCCGGGGTCTTTACGGAACTCCAGCAGTTTGATAAGGCGACGCTGCACGGCCGAGTCAATGAATGGCTGAAAAAGGGCTTTGCAATTCATGAAAATCCGTGCAGAAAAGAGTTTGTCAGAAAGAGACAGGAGAAAAAGCCTGATTATCTGGAACTTGACGGAGCAGCTGACGGGAAAAAGGTGGAAGTCTTCGGACAGACCCTTCCGCTGGTACCCTATTTCCCATTCGGCAATACCGGCGTGGATGCCTCGGGTTTCTATTACAGGCCGACCTGGCTGCGTATGTACAGTTACGTTCTTTTGGAAGCGGAAGCAGACGGTGATGTGGAATTCGAACTGGAGACCTGCGGCGGAGCTGCGGTATGGGTAAACGGAACATTTGTCGCGGACTTTACCCCGTTTACAAGAAATATGGTAAAGAGGACAACCATAGTTCTGCCGCTTAAGGCTGGAAGAAACAGGCTCCTGGTCTGTCTCGATGATCTGGCGGAGCGGGGTACCGACTATTATTTCCGTATGAAGCGGCTGGGAGACGCAGCGCTTACGATGCTGGTACCGGTGCGGGATGAGGTGGATCCGTCTGTCGTGGGGCAGCTGGAGAATATGCTGGAACAGATGTATTTTGATAAAGAGGCGTATATCAGTGAGATGGTAAAATTAAATATTACCAATCCGTTTTCTGATCCGCTGTCTGTTACGGTAGCGGTTGCTCCGGGAGAATTTATTGAGAAGATGGAGGGGCAGGAAAGCCTGATCCGTACTTTCCAGTATGAAATGGGGCCGGACCAGAAGGCTCTGGAGCTTTTCCATTCGGATGAACTTCCGCCGGGGTACTGCTACTTTACAGAGTGCGTGGATCATCAGGGTATTTCCTTAAAACGAAAAATAGGAAATCAATTGGTGAGAAAGGAATTTTTAGAATATCACGAACCGGATCTGGAGGAGAGAAAACGCCATATCCTGCGTGTGATTGTGGAGTATGCGCCGGAAAATACATACAAGGCTGCGGCGCTCTTAACGCTGGACGGCGACACTGCAGCGGCGGAGAGGATTCTTTTGGAAGAACTTCCAGGTGTGTGGGCGAGAAAGGACTGTTCCGATTTTCATTTTATTATTATGTTGTACATTTACCGCACCTTTCAGGAACGTTTGTCGGAGAAAATGCGGGAGGAACTGGAAAAAGCCATGTGCGGCTTCCGGTACTGGATCGATGAACCGGGGGACGACGTGATGTGGTTTTTCAGCGAAAATCACGCGCTTTTATTCCACTGCTGCCAGTATCTGGCGGGAAGCTTCCTGCCGGACAGAATTTTTACCTGCAGCGGGAAAACAGGGAGAGCTGTAAGCGCCAGGGGAGAGGAACTGCTTCGGGAATGGTTTGAAGGCTTTTTCGAGGAGTTTATTACCGAATGGAATTCCAATGCCTATATTCCCGTGGATGTGCTGGGACTGGGGACACTCTATAATCTGACGGAGCCTGGAAGCGAGTTCCACCAGAAGGCGAAGAGGGCACTGGACATGATCTTCTACTCGCTCAGAGTAAATGCGCATAAAGGGGCCGTAATGACCAGCTTCGGCCGTTCTTATGAAAAGGAGATGAAGGGAAATTACAATGCGGGTACGACGTCCCTTCTCTATCTGGCCTATGGAGACGGATATTTAAACAGGGCCTGCAATGGCTGCATTCCTTTGGCTCTCGGAGATTACGCGGCGCCGGAGGAATATCGGGCTTATGGGGCTTTAAAAGAGAATCAGGAACTTTACTTTATGAATACGCAGGGATTTGAGAAGCATGTCAATCTCTATCTGTATAAGAATGCGTATGCTCTGCTTTCGACCGCGGCAGGATTCAAGCCGTTTCAGAAGGGATATCAGGAACACATTGTGCAGGCGGTGATTGATGAACTGGCGCAGGTGTTTGTCAACCATCCGGGAGAATCTTTTCCGTACGGAAGCGGGCGTCCTAATTTCTGGGCCGGAAATGGGATTTTACCTCTGGCGGTGCAGTACCGCAATACGGCAATTCTCCGGTACCGGATTGGCGAAGAGGAGCGAATCGATTACACCCATGCGTATATCCCGATATCCGCATTTACCCGCTATCTTGGGGAAGACGGTGTGATTGCTCTGGAAAAGGACGGCGCTTACATCGCGGTGAAGGCGATGAAGGGGCTGAGCATGCAGAAGGAAGGGCCAAACCGTTTCAGGGAATTTATCAGCCGGGGACGCGATAATGTGTGGATCATCCGCGTGGGACGAATGGACGAGTATGGGGATTTGGATGGAATTTTTAACCGGTCCGGACTTCCTTCTGAAAGTGAATGGAGTACCGGTCTATGATTACCCGCTGAATGTGGAAGGGAAATTAAATCTGGAGGAATGGGATCGTGGTTGAGAAACAGATGATTGAAAAGACGCTGAATCTTGTGTCTGACAAGATGATGGTGCTGAAGAATAATGGCATGAAGGAAAAATACCCTGTCAGCTTAATTGATATCAACTGCTGGGAATGGCCTCAGGGGGTGGGGCTCTTCGGCCTCTACCGGTATTATGAAATGAGCCGGAAGCAGGAAGTGCTCACATTCCTGACAGAATGGTATGACAGGCGCATGGAAGAGGGGATCGTTGAAAAAAATGTGAATACAACTTCTCCCATGCTGACACTCACCTATCTGTATGAAATTACAAAGAAAGAGTCCTATCTCTCCTTTATCAAAGAATGGGCGGATTGGATAATGGAGGAAAAGGGGCTGATCCGGACCGGTGACGGCTGTTTTCAGCATATGATTACCGGCAGCCCCAACGATTCGGAGATCCTCATTGACACACTGTTTATGGCAGTGCTGTTTTTGGCCAGGGCCGGCAAACTCTTAAATCGACAGGATTATATCGAGGAAGCAACGTATCAGGTGTTATGCCATATCAAATACCTTCTGAATAAGAATGAAGGGCTGTTTTACCATGGCTTTAATTTTGAACGGAATGACAATTACGGCGGAATTCTCTGGGGACGCGGGAATTGCTGGTATACGATTGTGGCCATGGAGCTGATTCAGGAGATTCCCATGGAAGACGGTCTGAAGCGCCATTTCCTCACAGTATACGAAAATCAGGTGAAGGCGCTGAAGCGGTATGCAGACCCGGAAACAGGACTGTGGCATACGGTTATCGATGATCCGGACACCTATTTAGAGCTCTCTGCAAGCGCGGCATTTTTAAGGGGAATTATGCAGGGGGTGAGGCTTGGAATCCTGAACGGGGAGGAGTATGAGGAACTCATCGAAAAGGCCATGAAAGGGCTGTTAGACAACATCAGTGAAGACGGAACGGTGGAGAATGTGTCTTACGGAACTCCGATTGGACTTGACAAGGAGTTTTACAATACCATTCCCTGCTGTCCCATGACATATGGGCAGGCGCTGATGATTCTGGCTCTTTCTGAGGCTATGACAGATTACTGGCATTAATTCCTGCGGAGGCGGTGTGCCCGTCTGCTGCGGAGAAGCTGACTACAGGAGGTTGTGAAGATGAAGGAACGCGTATTTTTTGAAGAATTTGAATCTCTGTATTATTTTCATGGAAGTACACAGAACTGGGCGATGCAGGGCTTTCATTTTCACAACCAATATGAGATTATTCTGTTCTTAAATGACGGTGCGCTGCTGGAAATCGGTGATCGAGTCTACCATGTAATGAAAGGTGATCTGTTTTTTATCAATAACAGGGAATACCACCGTACCAGCGGGGCGGAGGGAAAAGAGTACAACCGCTATGTTCTGATGTTTGAGCCGGAACTGCTGGAACCGATGACAAAGGCGTTCGGATATGATTTTACCATGTTTTTTGAGAACAGGGGAGATGACTTTGTCCACAGACTGTATCTGGAGGGAGAGAATCTGAAGCGGGTGGAACGGCTGCTGGCCAAAATCGAAACGAATATAGGAAGCGGCAGCAGCGAGGAGGCATCCGTAAAGATCCGCCTTTCCATTTTAGAGCTGATTACCGCAATTAACGAGATGTATAAATTTTTTATGAAGGAGAAGCACACTGCAGCAGATTCTGAGGAGCAGAAATGGAAGGAGGAGGACGGGAAATTCCGGGATCCGATTTTGTATCGGGAGCGGGTAGAGCAGATAAAAAAATATATTACCGCCCATGTGGAGGAGAAACTGGATCTGGATGAGATTGCGGGGAAATTTTATATGAACCGATATTATTTGAGCCACTATTTTAAAAAGGAAACAGGGTTTACGGTTCTGCAGTATGTGACGAATCAGAAGATCATTGCCGCGAAAGCGCTTTTGAAGAAAGGAACCTCAGTCACCGATGTGGCGCTCAAGCTGTCCTACAACAGTGACAGCCATTTTATATCGGTATTTAAAAAGAATACAGGAATCACACCGAAAAAGTATGCGCAGAATAAAAAGAACAATAATGTATGATTTTTGATGGTTTATCTGCGATTAATTGTGCAAAATAACTGATAAAATGTAAGTATTAAGAGTAAAGGAGAGGATCTTATGAAGAAATGGTTATCAGTTCTGCTGGCAGGGGCTATGGTATTGGGGACGCTTACCGGCTGTTCCGGCGGGGGCAAGAAGGCCGAAAATGAAGTGAAGACGTTGGATGTCGTCTGGTTCAGTGATGGAAAAGAGGGGGAATCCTTCATGAAACTGGCCGACAAGTACATGGAGGAGAATCCGTCTGTCAAGATCGAGCTGATTGAAGTTCCGTATGCGGATCTCGAAAACAAGATTAAGAACATGATCAACGGTAAGGAAGCCCCGGCATTGGCCAGGCTTACGAATATCGGGCCGTTCCAGAATCAGCTTGTGGATTTGGGCGAGTATGTATCGGATAAGGATGCGTTTCAGAACAGCTTTGGCGAGGGCTTAAAGTTTGTATTTGACGGAAAAATTCTGGCGGCTCCCATGGATGTGACAGCCAATGGATTGATCTATAACAAGACGGCGTTCGAAAAGGCAGGCGTGGCTGTGCCGCAGTCAGAGGATGAGATCTGGACCTGGGACGAGTGGAAGGAAGCTATGAAGACCGTTATGGAAAAAAGCGACTGTAAGTATGGACTGGTCTATGACAAATCTCCACAGCGTTTTACAACGCTTCTGTATGAGGCGGGAGGCAGTCTGTTAAACAGTGATTTGACAGCTTCCAATTTCAATACAGATGAGACAAAACGCGCGGTAAGCTTCTTCAAGGAGCTGCATGACGAGGGAATTATTCCGACATCGGTATGGCTGGGATCGGAAAACCCGAATAACATGTTCCGTACCGGCCAGGTTGCCATGCACTTTGCGGGAAGCTGGATGATTGCAAACTACAAGGAAGAGATTACGGACTTCGACTGGGGAGTTACCTACCTGCCGAAGGAAGCCATGCGATCCTCAGTGCCGGGCGGTAAATATCTGGCGGCTTTCCAGAACACCGGCGTGGAAAAGGAAGCGGCGGATTTCATCGAATGGATCTCAAAGGCTGAGAACAATGCCCAGTACTGTGTGGAGAACAGTTATTTGTCTCAGGTGAAGGGGAACGAGAGCCTGGATTATGAGTATGGAAAAGACTTCTTTACCATCTTTTCACAGGAATTGGCAGCTACCGGGCCGCAGCCGGGAGCTGAGTGGGGCTATCAGGCATTTACCGGTGCGATTCAGAACGATTTGAGAGATAAACTGATTGAAGTGCTGGCAGGCCAGCTGACGGTGGATCAGTATGCAGAAGATATGGATAAGCTGATTACCGATGCCCTGGAGGAACTGAAATAGTCTGTATCTGTTAATAGAGGAGCTGCCGTACCGGATGAGGGATTCAGATGGGACGGCGGCTTTTTTGAGGAGAGATAAAACGGAAAATGTGATGTGGCATTCTGGACTTGTAATTTATAGATTGCAAAAAATATGTTTTTGTACTAAAATTATAAGTGGAAAGCACTCACGACAGGAGTGGAAACCTCCCAGCCTTATAACCGGTTCGCCGGAATACATAGGAAGGAGGTGCGCCCATGACAGCATACGAGGTTATTACGATATTCATAGGGATATTAACCTTATTAATGTCTTTTGGCTGCTGGATTGTAGCGTTAATCGCCTTTCTCGATAAGAGAAATAAGCATAAATAAAAAGCCCACCCTGTCAGCACACAGGGTGAGCGGTGTCCATTAAGGACATGTAACTAATCATCTTGGGAGCCTCCACTTTTGGAGTGGGTGCTTTCTTTTATATTTCTATTATAAACAATACCTTCTTAAAGTTCAAGTAATTTCTAAAAAAATCCCAATACAGTAACAACTATGAATGGTAACTGGTACGGTTTCTTGTTTGGCTTCCTGACAC
>OBYY01000245.1_pt1 | contig 10737 bp, 8 predicted proteins | sample 1476821 | NCBI WGS metagenome assembly OBYY01 (sample SAMEA2580218, study PRJEB22360) | human gut metagenome | biome: human gut; feature: human-associated habitat; material: faeces | place: Denmark | collected 2008/2010
CCGCCATAGAGATACATGGCGCGCCCCTCCGGGGTTCTGCCCTGGTAAATTCCGTGATCACACCACTCCCATACAAATCCACCGCAGAGGCCGTCGTACTGTTCGATCACTTCAAAATAGTCCTCAAAATCCCCAGGCCCATTGCCCATGGCATGGCAGTATTCACACATCACGAACGGCTTTTCCGGATTCCCGGCAAAATATTCATGAATGTCCTCCAGAGGCGGATACATCCGGCTGTATAAATCAATATTAGAGAAATCATACGTTTTGTTGCTGTCTCTGTATCGCGCGCTCTCATAGTGAGTCAGCCGCGTAGAGTCAAACGCTTTTGTCCAGGCCAAAGCCGCCTCAAAGGTACAGCCGTAGGCGCATTCATTTCCCATGGACCAGATAAGGACACAGGGACGGTTCTTATCGCGCTCCACCAGAAGCTTTGCACGGTCTGCCGTGGCCTCTGTAAACGCAGGATTGTCGGAAACCGCATGATTCCACCGCTCTCTTCTTCCTGCCTCGTGGTCGTCTTCCATGTAAATATCGTTGGTTCCGTGGCTCTCATTGTCCGCCTCGTCGATCACATAGAATCCAAGCTCATCACAGAGCTGGTAAAACTGCGGGGCGTTGGGATAATGGCTGGTGCGGATGGCATTGACGTTATGCTGCTTCATCACCTGGAAATCCTTCTTCATCTGATCCAGGCTGATCACAAATCCGGTGACCGGATCGCTGTCATGGCGGTTTACACCGCGAAATTTGATTTTCGTTCCATTGACCAGCACGGCTCCATCCTTCACTTTGATTTCCCGGATTCCCAGGCGGTCTGTGATGACCTCTCCGCCGCACTCGTAAACCACCGTGTAAAGGAAGGGCTGTTCCGCGTTCCACAGAACCGGTTGATCTAACGTAAGGGATAATCCATCATCTCCCGGCACATCTTCCGCCAGTGCTGAAAGACTTCCCTCCTGATCGTATACAGAACACTTGACCGGCATCTTCTCATCAAAGAACGTAAATGACACATTGATCTCTGCCTGCTGTCCGTCAATCCGCGTTTTCAGGAAATAATCAAAGATCCCCTGTTCCGGCCTCTTTAACAGATAGACATCCCGGAAAATACCGCTCATGCGGAATTTATCCTGGTCCTCTAAATAGCTGCCGTCGCACCATTTCAAGACAAGAACCGCAAGCTTATTTTCCCCGGCCCGGATATAGGGGGTTACATCGAATTCACCGGTAGCGTGGGACACCTGGCTGTATCCCACATAGCTTCCGTTCAGCCATACATAGTAACAGGAATCCACACCCTCGAAATTCAAAAACGCCTTTGGCGCCGCCTCATCCGGCTCATAGACAAAATGATGGATATAAGCGCCGCAGGGATTTTCCTCAGGAACGTAAGGCGGTCCATGGGGAACGGATATCTCGTGTTCGTGTACTGATGGCTGTCAAAACCGTAATTCTGCCAGCAGCCCGGCACCGGTATCTCTCCGAAGCCCTCTTCCCCATATCCTTCCCTGTAAAATTCATCCTTTAAATCATATATACTGTCAAAATACCGGAACCCCCACATTCCGTTCAACAGCTGGAAGCGTCCGGAATGCTCCCTGTTTTCCACCAGATCGTCAAACCGTTCTTCAGCCGGAATATAATAGGACCGGTTCGCCGCCGTATTCTCATGCAGCACATGCAGATTTTCGTAATGTCTCGGTATTATCATGGATTTTCAATCCTCCTCCTTCATTCTTTCTTTTATTATAAAATAGAAGGCTGAAAAATCCATATCCTTCGTTAGACAAAACATGCACAAAATGATACAATTGTAGAAACAAAAAGTAAAGAGCCACCGCCCCCGAAAGGAGAACACACGCATGTATACCAATACCGGATATTTAGACATCGCCGACGCGGATCTGGAAGATGATACGATCCCCCTGCGGATCAACTGCTGCGGTGTCTACCGCCTGCTGACCCGTCTCTCCCTGACCACCATCAGGGCCACCGGCCGCCCCGATTACCAGCTTCTCTACATTGCTTCCGGAAAAGCCGAATTCGTCTTAAACGGCGCCGCCGTCACCATTCCCGCGGGGAACATGGTTTTATATGGTCCTGGAGAATATCAGCAGTATACGTATCTCCTGGAGGACAGACCGGAAGTCTTCTGGGTTCATTTCACGGGATACGAGGCGGCAGACCTTCTTTCCAGAACCGGCTTAAGCCTCGAAGACTTCCGCATTCTGCGCACCGGATGCGCCTCCCGCTATCAGGATCTCTTTCTCTCCATGATCCGTGAGCTGCAGCTGCCGCGCCCCTTGAGCGGTGATTTCTCCTCGCTGTATTTTAAAGAGCTTCTTCTGACCGTGGAGCGCCAGATCGCGGAGGGCGGAAAGAATAAACCGCAGATACAAAAAGAAATGGAGCACGCGGTCCATTTCTTTCATGAAAATTTCTCTGCGGACATCGATATATCCGATTACGCGGCCAGTCTTCACATGAGCACCTGCTGGTTTATCCGGAGTTTCAAGCAGTACGTGGGCGTCCCGCCGCTTCAGTATCTGACCTCCATACGGATCAATAAGGCAAAGGAGCTTCTGGAAAGCACCGACTGCCCGGTCAGTGAGATCGGCTCCATCATCGGCTATGAAAATCCGCTGTATTTCAGCAGAATCTTTAAAAAACAGACAGGACTTTCACCGGCTGCCTACCGGAAAGTCCTGCCATCTGCACACACTAGCACTTAATGGATACTCCGCACGGATACTTGATATCGTCAATCACTACAAACACTTCGTACGTCCCCTTCATTCCGGCCTTGTTCACATTGGTCTTTGTCACGCGCTCGTCGGACTCCAGGAACGTTCCGCAGCACATGGCCTTGTGGGAAACCGCTGTAGTGGAAATATAATAACGGTGCTTCTCCTCGCCCTTCTCCAGCATGAGCATGACCAGCTGACCCTTCTCGAATTTCGCGTGGAAGGTGAAGCGGTCGTCCTCATCCTCAATTCTTGCCTCATAGCGGTCCGGGATCAGTTCGCTGCTCACCGGCGCAGGGATGTCTGTGTCAAATTCCTTCGTCACGCCCATTTCTCCCAGAACAGAACCTTCACCCAGTTCTAAATTCCCCTGTTCCGCATACAGCTTCATCTTCTCAGCTCTGTAATAATTGCCCTTGGTATGCAGCTCCAGCATCTTCTTGTCGTCACAGAGTTCCACCGTTGTGGCAAAGAGCGTGCCGCCCATGTTCTGCTCCAGCGCACCCAGAGATTCGGAAATCTCGCCGTCCTTATTGTAGGCGCTTCCACCGGAATGAACCATGTAATGGCCTTCATTATAATATTCCACGTTGCAGATATATGGGGAGAAGAACTTCGCCCCCCGGTCCTTTCCGTACTGCCAGATCTGCTCAATCGTCATATCCTTTGTATTGATTCTGTAGCGCACGCCTCTGGAATAATTATTTTTAGCGGCGCGGTAGTTCTCCCTGATCTTGGAACCCCAGTGATGGTTGTCAAAACACATCACATCGCCGTCCGGCGTGATTAAGCAGGCGTGCTGCTCATACTGCCATTCAAAGTCGGTTCCGATAGGCTTGAAGAAATAACGGTCCACCCACTCCTGCGGCCAGCCTTCCGGATCAGACAGAATCCAGTTAAGCCTTCCGGTCTCAAAATCGATATTCACGATGGAATCCATATGTCTGCCGGAAAATGTCAGGCTGTGGCTCTTCTCATCGTACCACACCGCGTTGTTATGGAACCAGTCCTTCTCCGACCAGCTGCCGCTCTTTCCCAGTCCCGGCTCCAGAAAATTCTTATAATCCCAGGTCTTTAAGATCTCGCCCGTGTTCCTGTCAATCAGCACGCACATATCTTCCACGGTGTCCGATGTCAGATCCTCGGTCAGACAGAGAAGACTGCCGTCCGGCATCTCAAACGCATCATGGTGGGAACCTCCCGGCAGGCGGTATTCGTGATAGATCTTTCCGCAGGCACTGGTCTCATACATGCCGGACATATAGTACGGCATCTGCACAAGACGGTCTGTTCCCATGAGAATATGGCCGTTTTTCAGTCGTTTCATATCGAAGACGCATTTGATGTTTAAGCACCACCTGACATCTCCCGCATAGTCAAAGGCCACCGCCAGCTCTGCCCCCGACGGCGATAGGAAAATACAGTCATCCTGTAAGTATTCCGGTGTCGTATCCATGGATTCAAGCGGTGAATCTCCGTCAAATACATCCGGCACCTCGATCTCTACCGTATGTACCTTTCCGCGGTATTCCCGTATCTCCACCCGGTTTACATATCCGGAATAAAGCCCCACCACCGGCAGCACATGCTCCTTTGCCCGCGGAAACGTATGTGTAATATTGCCTTCCTTCGCCTTGCCAAGTACGGTCACTGTAACGGCGGTCTCTTCCTCTGTATAAAAGGAGATTACCGCGGAAAGCGGATTAATCAGATAAAGGTTGTACGATACCAGCGGATTGTCGATGGTATACGCTCCGGAACGGAGTTCTTTAAGCATTGCCTCCTCCGCTCTGGCCTGTTTTTTAATCATGTGTTCTTCAAATGAGTAGACTGCTCCTGCCATAAATTCTCTTCTCCTTCTTCCGGCCTCTGCCGGATTTTTGTTTGACAAAAGTATAACATACAGGGAGAAGGCAGAAATTTAGCCTTGACTATATTCCTGGGATTTTTTATTGCCTGAGCTCCTGAAAACCGGTTTTATCGTTCCGCATCTATCTCTGCATTGATAAGCCATTCACCGTCATCTTTTACAGTAATATTCTGCCAGTGAAATTTATGCTCACCAATCTCAGTAAAAACCCACTTTCTCCTTTCATCACCAGTGAAAGTAAGAACGATCATTTCCCCCTGCTTTCTTGCTTCCAGCCGTATTATGTTTCCCGTATAACCATAAGCGACATCCCAGGCGTGTGTGTCGGGATTGAAGATACGAAGTGAGGTTCCGTATTCATAATCAGGCAGAATAATAACGTCCTGTACTGCCATCCCCTCAAGAACCCGGGAAAAATGCCACTCGCCTTTGATTACGCGCGAAGAGTCACTCTCAACATAGTTAATTTGCCAGCTGCCGATCAGTTTCCCAAAATAATCAAACTCTTCAGGCAGCGCCGTACTTTTTCTTTCGCTGGTCAGGGCTTTCATAAAATCCTGCATATGATGATTCCTCCTTCGATATAAAAAACTATAGTTATATAAGAGCTTTTAAGCGTGCCTCGTCAATGATGAGGATACGGCCTTTTTCTTTTTTGATGATCCCCGATTTTTTCAGGGCAGATGACAGTTTGGAGACGGTGACCGGATGCATTCCCAGGTATTTGGCAATCTCGGCGTAGGTAAAGCCGTGGGGAACGGCGCGGTACTGGCCCTCGCGGCTGCTGAAGGCCAGGAACCATTTGTAGAGACGTTTTGAGGCACATTCCTCCTGGGTATCGTGGAATTTGCGGACCAGAGTGACGTAGTTGCAGGTCACCGCCTCCATGATGTAGGAAAGGAAGCAGGCATCTTCCTCCAGCAGGGTTTCAAAGGTTCTCTCATCCAGACGGTAGAAGACACAGTCCGTCTTTGTATCGATGCCGAACGGAATTTTTTCCTGCACGCAGTCGTCCCCGGACAGTGTATAATCCTCTCCGCGGACTTTTCTGTAGTGGCGCATCAGGGCCGGAGCAAACCCCAGGAGATGATCGTGGGGGAAATAGATAAAGTCTTTCTCCTCTCCGTCCATGGTGAGAGAGGTCAGGCTGGCGATGCCTTCCACCAGATAATAGATATAGGAGTCGGACAGTCTGGGGTTGCAGATCGATGTCTCCCTCTTCACTTCAATTCTCATGCCGTAGCGTTCAAAATATTGTTTTACTCCGTTTTGATCCATACCGCCGAAGCCCTCCCGTCAATTTGTCGCTTTTCTGTATGATGATTTCCTAATTATATCTTTTTACAAATATTGGAATAAAAATATAACCAAGACTATATTTTACTGTTTGTTAATATATTATCATATTTTTAAGAAATATAAAACAATAAAGTATAACACTAGGGGGTCCATTATGGCACAAACGAAAAAAAAGGATTTTTATTCCATTCATCTGGTAATCGGAATCGGCATCATGCTGCTGTTCCGTTTTCTTCCGATCCAGCTGCCCTGTATTACGCCGATCGGCATGGAGATTCTGGGTATCTTCATCGGCACCCTGTATTTATGGACGACGTCTGACCCGATTATCTCCAGTATTCTCTCTATCTTTTTGGTGGGGCTTACCGGGTACAGTACCATGAACGAAGTGCTGACCGCTACATTCGGCAATCCGATTCTCGTTCAGGTCCTCTTCCTGCTGACAGCGATCAACTGTCTCATCGAAAACAACTTGACAGAATACTGCGGCCGTTTTTTCCTGACCAGGAAGATCTGTCTCGGCCGTCCCTGGGTGCTGGCGTTCTTTATCATGCTGGGTTCCATGCTCATGGGTGCGTTCATGGGCGGTTTTACCCCGATCTTCTTATTCTGCCCCATCCTTTATGATATTTTTGAAACCGTTGGACTCAAGAAACACGACAAGTTCCCGACTATTATGCTGATTCTTGTCACGGTAGCGACTCTGCTGGGCTTCCCGATCCCGCCGTTCATGGGCAACGGACTCGCCCTCATCAGCAATTATGCTTCCGTAACCGGCAACATGGGGGCGGTAATCGAGATCAATAACGCAGGCTATCTGCTTACCGGTCTGATCCACGCAACCGTCTGTATCATCGTACTGGTCCTGTTCTGCAAGTTTGTACTGAGACCGGATACCAGCAAGCTGAAAGAATTAAAGATGGAAACGTTAAACAAGAATCCGCTTCCGCCAATGAGCCTGCGTCAGAAATTCATTGCAGTCTCCTTCACCGTGTTCATCCTGATCCTTTTAATTCCAAGCGTAATTCCCGCTCATCCGGTGGGACGCTTCGTAAAAGCAAATACATACGGCATCGCCGCTTTCTACGTGTTCCTGTTATGCGCGATCCGGATTTCAAAAAAACCGCTGATGGATTTCTCCAGCACCATGAAAAGATTCTCCTGGAGTACCTACTTCCTCATCGCTTCCGCAATCCTGCTGGGAAATGCGCTGACCAATGAAAGCACCGGCGTATCCGCGTTCTTAAACACCGTGCTGATGCCTGTGCTCCAGAACGTTCCGGCTTCCGCCTTCGCCGTGATCATCATGATTCTTACCGTGGTCTTAACCAATGTGTGCAACAGCTTCGTAATCGGCCTCTTAATGCAGCCGGTTATCGCAACCTTCTGTATGGCGACGGGAATGAACTCCGCTCCGGTGGTGTCCATGATGATATTATTCGTACTCTCCTCCGCGGCCGTCACACCGGCAGCATCTCCGTTCGCCGCACTGCTTTTCGGCAACAAGGACTGGCTGAAATCCGGGGAAATTTATAAATATACGACCATATTTGTCGCGATAGAACTGGCAATTGTGCTGCTTGTCAGCATGCCGGTGGCTAATATGCTGATTCGGTAATGACAGCTGACGAATCCGGCACTGTGCAGTACAGTACAGTGCCGGAATTATGAGAAAGACGGGAATCCTGCAGCTCTGCAGCGCTTCCCGTCTTTCTTTTTTTTTCACTACATCTGGTATTTTCCACCGATCTGTGATAATATTAGGCGTTCACCATTATCAGTCATAGAAGAAAAGGAAACTATAAATACATGACATTTAAAGACTTACAACTATCAGCACCACTGTTAAAAGCACTGGAGGAGAAGGGCTATACCACCCCGTCCCCCATTCAGGAAAAAGCAATTCCACACGTTCTGGCCGGGAAGGATGTTCTGGGCTGCGCCCAGACAGGCACAGGAAAGACCGCCGCATTTGCCCTTCCGATTATCCAGAACCTGATGAGGCCATCTGACAAAAAACATTCAAAACGGGTGATCCGCTCACTGATTCTCACCCCGACGCGGGAACTGGCGCTGCAGATTGCAGAAAATTTCAAAGAATACGGTTCCCATACTCCGGTAAGATGCGCCGTCATATTCGGCGGAGTCTCCGCAGTTCCCCAGATCAAAGAGCTGCAGCGCGGCATTGACATTCTGGTAGCCACCCCCGGACGTCTGAATGATCTGATTCACCAGGGCGAGATCAGCCTGTCTCATGTGGAAATGTTCGTTTTGGACGAGGCGGACCGCATGCTGGATATGGGCTTTATCCATGACGTTAAAAAAATTATTTCACTGCTTCCTGTCAAAAAGCAGACTCTGCTGTTCTCGGCAACCATGCCCCCCGAGATTCAGGCACTGACCGAAAAGCTCCTGCACAATCCGGCCGTCGTGGAGGTGACTCCCGTCTCCTCCATCGTGGACCTGATAGAAGATTCCCTCTACTATGTGGATAAAGAGAATAAGCGTGCACTGTTGGTCCACCTGCTGAAACGCGAAGCCATCACCTCGACCCTTGTCTTCACCCGCACCAAACACGGTGCTGACCGAATAGCTAAATTTTTAACAAAAAACCGGATCAATGCCGCCGCCATTCACGGCGATAAATCTCAGGGCGCACGCCAAAAAGCGCTCAGCCAGTTTAAGGCGGGAACAGTACGGGTGCTGGCCGCAAATGATATCGCCGCCAGGGGTATTGACATCGAAGAGCTTTCCTGCGTGATCAACTTTGATCTGCCTAATGTTCCCGAAACTTATGTCCATCGGATCGGCAGAACCGGACGGGCAGGTCTCGGCGGACGGGCCATCTCCTTCAGCGACATCGAAGAAAAAGCATACGTGGAGGATATCGAAAAGCTGATTGGAAAAAAGATTCCGGTCGTAAAAGACCATCCGTTCCCCATGACCGTATTCACCGTTCCCCAGAAAGAGACGAAGCCCCGGCCGGTAAAGAACACCGGAAGAAACGATGCAAAACGTCCGCAAAAAAGCAAGGTTGCCCAGACGGCCAGCCCCGAACGAGAGTTTCCGTGAACGCCTCCGCCGGCAAACGAACCGCTGCTAAATGAGTCCCGTATTGAAGTTCCAGAATAAAACAACAGAGACCGGACAGATGGCGAATGCCTTCTGTCCGGTCTCTGTTTTATCGGTTCCTGGCCGTTCCGTCTATTCAATCAGCCGTTCCACATCAAGCATTCCCCAGCCCTGCTGATTCATGGGCAGTCCTAAGTCCACCGCCCTCTCTCTCAGCCTGAGTTTTACGTCCCGGTTGCTCATATAAGGATATTTCTGCAGTAAAAGTGCAATCGCCCCTGATACCAGAGGCGTGGACATGGAGGTACCGCTTTTGGACTGGTAGGCCCCCGTTTCCGGGGCACAGCTGATGATTCCGGCTCCGGGAGCAATGATTTCCGGCTTACAGATACAGGCTCCTGTGGGGCCTCTGCCGGAATAGTCGATCATACGGTTTCCCATTACATTTACTTCTTTATAGTCGTCGGAGCAGCCCACCGTAATCACCTTCCGGCTGATTCCCGGAGTGGTTATGGTGTTCTTTCCCGGCCCCATGTTGCCGGCGGCCACACAGACCACCAGACCGTCATCCCAGGCGGCATTGACGCCCCGCACCAGGACAGAGTTTTCGCTCATGCCCTTCTTCGTAAAAGAGCCGACCGATATATTCACAATCCGGATTCCCAGCCGTTCCCGGTTCTCCCGGATCCATTTGATCCCCGCCAGGACATCGGAGGCGTATCCGTTTCCCTTCTGATCCAGCACCTTGACCATAATGATATGGCATTCCGGCGCCACCCCCTGATATCTTCCATCGGAGGAAGTCCCGCTTCCGCCGATAATTCCTGAAATATGCGTTCCATGACCGTTGTCGTCATACGGCTCCCGTCTCCGGTGTACCATATCCGCAAACGCAGCTACTCTATGTTCAAAATCTTCATGAAGATAAATTCCCGTATCCAGCACGGCCACACCGATTCCGCGGCCCGTCAGGCCCATACGGTAGGCCGCTTCACATCGGATTACTTCTCTCGCATGGTTCACAGTCCATTTACCTGATTCCTTTTTTATTAGGATATTCCATTTACATTCCCATGTTTCACCCCTATAATGGAAATAACTGAAAAAAAGGAGAATCGTATTATGGATAACCACAATTCTGACGCCATGGAGCTGACCATGAAGCTGGTCCGCATCGACAGCACCGATCCCGGCGCCTGTGAAGGTGAGATCGGGACCTTTATCTTCCAGTACCTGAAAGATCTGGGCGTCCCCGTCATAAAAAAGGAGGTCCTTCCGGGCCGTTTTAACATCATGGCGAAGGTGGAGGGAGAGGAGGACGCTCCCGCTCTCGTCTACATCTGCCACATGGACACCGTCACCACGGGAGAGGGCTGGACCGTCTCCCCCTTCGGCGCCGAAGTCATCAGGGGCCGCATCTACGGCCGGGGAGCGTGCGACATGAAATCCGGCCTTGCCTGTGCACTGTCCGCCTTTACCTCCATGGCCCTCAAAGCCCGAAACGGGAAAAAGCCCGGACGTTCCCTCGTCTTCATCGGAACCGTGGATGAGGAAGACTTCATGCGCGGGGCCGAGGCCGCCATTGCAGACGGCTGGGTCTCCAAAGACTCCTGGGTTCTGGATACCGAACCCACAAACGGACAGATCGAAGTCGCCCACAAGGGCCGCACCTGGTTTGAAATTACCGTGAACGGAATCACGGCTCACGCCAGTACCCCATGGAAAGGCGCAGACGCCATCGCCGCC
>OBYY01000250.1_pt1 | contig 10648 bp, 12 predicted proteins | sample 1476821 | NCBI WGS metagenome assembly OBYY01 (sample SAMEA2580218, study PRJEB22360) | human gut metagenome | biome: human gut; feature: human-associated habitat; material: faeces | place: Denmark | collected 2008/2010
ATACGACCGCGCCGGGGTTGCGAAAAGAATCAGGCAGAGGCGGAAGGAGCTGGGAATGTCGAGTGCGGAGGTAGCCGGCAAAATAGGCAGAGCCGTACATTATTACGGCGATATAGAGCGGGGGACCTGCGGCATGTCCATAGAGACACTTTTGGATTTGGCACATTATCTGGATTTATCGGTGGATTATATTCTGTTTGGCCAGGCAGGAGAAGAACGCATTGACAATCCGGATTTAGCATACCGTATTCTGAAAAAATACGATGAAAAAACGCAGAAAGAGGCCATTGAAATGATGAAATTTTATCTTTGTCTCAGAGAATCCGGTAAAAAATAAAAGGACTTCTGCTCTGCGATCAGCGGGGGCATTTTATGCTTATCACGGCCTCTTGTTTTGGAAACGGAGGAATCCGCAAATGACCCGGACGGTGTGCCGCCAGACTCTGAATACTGATCCAAATATTGATACCGGCAGTTGATACAGACCTCTGTACCTTCGGGAATTACTGCACCGCAGCATACACAACGGTCAACCATAGCTGATTACCTCCTTTTAGTTCCTGAACACAACAATTCTTTTGACACTACCAGTTTACTCCGGTTCGTTTTTAATTATGCATAAAAGTGCAGACTCAGTGGCGGGAGAGAGAAAAAACGCATTTTATAAAAATTGTCTATGGTAAGGTTGCATAAAACAAGATATATAAAAACCCTATTCATTGTGGGGTATTTGTGGAAAAAATTTCTTTTTTCGTTGAAATAAACAAAAAAATGGTGTATACTATAAACATATTTGAAAAAGGAGGGTTTTTACATGAAAAAAATTCTGAGTTTAGTTTTGGCGTCTGCAATGGTTGCATCTTCGCTTGCAGGATGCGGAAGTTCCAAGACTGCAGAGACACAGGCCCCAACCACACAGGCTCCGGCAGAGAGCGCTGCTCCTGAGGGATCGGACGCGGCTCCGGAGGCTCCTGCGGAGACGGTTGCAGCAGGTGCGATCGAGGACGGGGCAGAATTGGTTTACTGGCCGATGTGGGCAGAGACAGAGCCTCAGGGTCAGGCCATATCTGAGGCAATTGATGCATTTACAAAGTCTACCGGTGTAAAAGTAGACGTTAACTGGGCCGGCTCACGTGATACACGTAAGACACTGGAACCAGCGTTATCTGCCGGAGAAACCATTGATATATTCGATGAGGATATCGAGCGTGTGAATGGTACGTGGGGTAAGTATCTTCTGGATATTCAGAGTATGTACGACGCTTCCCCATTGAATGGCGCACAGAACGCCACGCTGATTGAATTAGCAAAGCAGCAGGGCGGCGGAACCTTAAAGAGTGTTCCTTACCAGCCATCTACATTTATTATGTTCTATAATAAGGATGCTTTTGATAAAGCGGGAATCACCGCAGTTCCAAAGACATGGGATGAATTCCTTGCAGCCTGCGAGTCACTGAAGACAGCCGGTATCATTCCAATGACCGTTGATGATGCTTATATGGCATGTCTGTTTGGGTTCCTGATGGACCGTGTAGCAGGCTCTGATACGACAGAAGCCGTAGCAGCAGGCGACTTTACAAATGAGGCAGTCTTAAAGACCGCTCAGGTATTGGAAGAACTTACTTCCAAGGGCTACATAGATCCGCGTGCAGCCGGCAACGTATATCCGCAGGGACAGAGCAATATCGCTGACGGCAGTGTTGCCATGTACTTAAACGGAAGCTGGCTTCCAAACGAAGTAAAGAATCAGACCCCGGAAGGTTTCCGTTGGGGCGCTTTCTCCCTTCCGCAGATTGCTGAAGGCGGTGACGGAGCAGAATCCAACCAGTACGGAGCACAGTGCTTCGCAATCAACAAAGACACGAAATATCCGAATGCAGCGTTTGCTTTAATCCAGTGGCTGACAAGCGGCGAATGGGATCAGAAGCTTGCAGACGCCAGCATGGGCGTACCGATGGATAACGATGCCAAGTGGCCGGAGGCGCTTGCAGATGCCAAGGCTGTACTCGATTCCACCACACACAGACTGAACTGGGCTGTAGGTATGGAGAACGATACCAATGTCAACGCAGCTATTAAGACCAATATGGCCATGATGATCAGCGGCAGTACAGATGCACAGAAATTCGCAGATGAGTTCGCCAAGATTCAGAAGGGATCCTGATCGCTTTAACTGATTGAGCAATGAAGGGGCGGTGGCGCCACTGCCGCCGCCCCTTTTGTATTCATAATAGAAAATAGTGTTCTATGGAGAATGGAGGGGACTCTTATGGCAAAGCAAAAGGCAGTAAAAAAAGGCGGCAATCCGTTGCGCCGGAATACGACTCCCATGCTGGTAATGTTTCTGACACCCGCAGTGCTGTTGTACCTGATTGTATTTCTCTACCCGACGATCCGTACGTTTATCATGAGCTTCTGCAAGGTAGAGGGCGTGACGGATCCTGTTTCCACATGGCAGTTCAGCGGACTTACCAACTATGTGAAATCCTTTAACAATAACATGTTTCAGACGGCGATGCTGAATCTGGGACGGCTGTGGCTGGTAGGGGGCATCGCCGTTATGGCACTGGCTCTGATATTTGCAGTAGCCCTGACGAACGGCATGCAGGGAAAGAAGTTTTTCCGAAGCGTGATTTATCTGCCGAACCTGGTATCTGCGGTTGCCATGGGTACCATGTGGCTGTATTATGCGCTCAGTAAGGAGAACTACGGTCTGCTCAATACGATTATCGGCTGGTTTGGCGGCAGTAACGTCATGTGGACGGATCCCCATCATAAGTTCTGGAGCATGTTAATTGCCTATTGCTTTGGTATGGTAGGATACCATATGCTGATTTTTATGAGTGGTATCGAACGGATCAGCGCGGATTATTATGAGGCCGCTTCCATCGAGGGCGCCAACGTGTTTAAGAAATTCTGGTACATAACATTTCCTCTGCTCCGCGGATCGATCCGTACGAATCTCGTTATGTGGACAGTTTCCAGCGTAGGCTTCTTTATCTGGGGCCAGGTATTTGATCCGGTCAACTTATCTGAACAGACGGTTATGCCGCTGAATTACATGTATGAGCTGGTATTCGGAGCGTCCAATGCAGTCCAGGCTGCCCGTGATTCCGGAGTCGGCGCGGCAATCGGCGTTATGATGGCAGTTATTGTAGTTGCCGTATTCAGCTTAACCACACTCATCATCAAGAATGATGACGCGGAATTGTAGGGAGGTAGTTATCATGGCAAAACAAAAAGAGATAAAGCCAAAGTTAAATGTAACGAGAGAAATTCCACGGCTGCCCGGATACATTCTGTGCGTGATCTGGCTGATATTTACCGTGCTTTTGATTGGCTGGGTTATGCTGGCATCCCTGTCTACCAGCCGGGAGATTTTAGGCGGAGAGCTGTTTAAGTTCACCAGCGGCCTGCATTTTGAAAACTATACGAATGCGTGGAAATCGCAGAAGATCAGCGTGTTCTTCCTGAACTCCCTGATTTACACGGCTGTTTCCTGTACCCTGATTATCATGGTGGCGGCACCTGCGGCATATGCCCTGTCACGCTTTAAATTCAGGGGGAATATGATCCTGCAGAATATGTTTGCGACAGCGCTGGGCATTCCGGTCATTATGATTGTCATGCCGCTGTTCTCCATTATTACGTCATTAAAACTGACCAACACCCGGGGACTCATTATGTTCCTGTATATTGCCATGAATGTGCCGTTCAGCATTTTCTTCCTGCTGGCATTCTTCTCCAATCTGTCCTATACGTTTGAAGAAGCGGCGGCGATCGACGGCTGTTCACCGATTCAGACCTTCTGGAAGATTATGTTTCCGTTGGCACAGCCCGGAATCATCACTGTGACGATCTTTAATTTTATTGCCATCTGGAATGAATTTTTCATGTCCATGCTGTTTGCAAGCAAGCAGAATGTGCGCCCCATCGCCGTAGGTCTTTATAATATGGTAAAGGGGATGCAGTATACCAACGATTATGGCGGCATGTTTGCTGCTGTCGTTATCGTATTTGCACCTACCTTCCTGCTGTACCTCTTCCTGTCCGATAAGATTATCGCAGGTGTAACGGGCGGAGCGATCAAGGGCTGATTATGAATAAGAAAATAATTCAGAAGAAATGGAAAACTATATGCGACCGACATTGATATTTGATCAGGTGTATTTAAAAACCGCCCCTAAGGGACCTGAAGCCTCGGTGCCCAACCTGTTAGGTATGGACAATATGCAGAATAAGACAGAATTCCTGTTAGACGAGTACGATGAGATCTACGAAGGCTATGGAACACTGAATTCAGTATATCCGTACAGGGATTACACCTGCTACACACGGGAATGCGGCCTTCACCCGGTGAAGACGGCAGTTCTGGAAAATGAGTACCTGAGAGCCGTGTTCCTGCCGGAATTCGGCGGGCGGCTCTGGCAGCTGACTGATTTAAAATCGGGGCGCGAGCTGCTCTATACCAATGATGTGATACGTCCCAGCAACCTGGCCCTGCGTGACGCCTGGTTCTCGGGAGGAGTGGAATGGAATATCGGCCTCATCGGCCATACTCCGCTGACCATGGAACCTCTTTTTACTGCCAGGCTGGAGACCGGCAGCGGACTTCCGGTTCTTCGCATGTACGAGTATGAACGGATACGCAGGATGGTCTATCAGATGGATTTCTGGCTGGATGAATGCGGCGCTTACTTAAACTGCCGGCTGCGTGTGGTAAATCATAATCAGGAAGTGACACCCATGTACTGGTGGAGCAACATGGCTGTTCCGGAATATGAAGACGGCCGCGTGATTGTTCCGGCAGACAGCGCCTACAGCAGCGGAGGAGGAAGTGTCTATAAGGTACCGGTACCAGTGGTGGACGGCATCGATATCTCTCATTACCGGAATATTCCGGGGCAGGTGGATTACTTCTTTCATATTCCGGAGGAGTCACCCCGCTATATCGCGAATGTGGCTTCGGACGGTTTTGGACTTCTTCAGTATTCCACCCGCCGTCTGTGCGGGCGTAAGCTCTTTTCCTGGGGCAATAACAGCGCCTCAGCCCGCTGGCAGGAATACCTGACGGAGGAGGCCGGACGCTATATAGAAATTCAGGCAGGTCTGGGAAAGACTCAGTACGGCTGTATTCCGATGGCACCCCACACTGCATGGGAGTGGATCGAGCGGTATGGTGCCGTTCAGTTAAATGGCCGCAGTGACTCTTTTGAAGAGGACAGGGAGACGCTGACAGAGATGGTTCGTGCCGAAGCAGGAGATACACTGGAAAAGGTGCTGGAGAACAGCCGTGAGTGGGCGGTGAAGCCAGGGGAAGTAATATACCGGGGCAGCGGATACGCAGACCTTGAAAATGCCTGCCGCCTGCGCAGAGGGGAGAGACCGCTTTCTCCTCATCTGGATTTTTCCAGTGAGGATCAACGCCAGGCTCCATGGCGTGTTTTTCTGGAGACAGGCCGTTTTCCATCAGCGGATCCGGCGGAAATACCTGCTGACTGCATGGCAGATGATTTCTGGTATGAGATGCTGAAAAAGCAGGCGGAACAGGATCAGCGGGAGAACCTGCAGCCTCAGGCAGAACCGCAGTCCCGGGGAGATCGAAAGCCGGGGAAAGCTTCCCCAGACTGGCATCTTCTATATCATCTTGCCTTAAATTACATGGCGCGAGGGAGAAACCGGGAGGCGGAGTCGTGTTTTATTGAAAGTATCCGACAGAAGGAAAATGCCTGGAGCCGTTACGGGCTGGCGTCGCTGCTCTGTCTGGAAGGCCGGGAATACGAGAGGGCCGTGTCCGTCATGGAACAGGGGCTTATGGAGCGGGCAGGGGATCTTTCTTACATTAAGGAAGGTTTCCGGGTTCTGGCACGATGCGGCGGGTATGACGCGCTTATTCGTGTTTACGAACAGCTTCCGGAGGAGGTGGCGTCCGAGTCCCGTGTTGTGCTGGAATATATTATGGCGTTATACCGGACCGGCAGTTTCCGGAAGGCGTATGAGCTTTTAACAGCAGACGGCGGCCTGGTGGCAGCTGATTTGCGCGAAGGCGAAAATTCCATTGCAGATCTGTGGCTGGATCTGCGCAGAGCATTAAATATGCCGGAGGAAGAGGTGCCTCATGTGTTTGATTTCAGCGCTGAAATCCGGCAAAACCGGAAAAAATGATGGTTGATCTGCAGCGAAGAGAATACTGCTGGTGACAGCAAGGCCGAAACAAGGCGGAGGGAGTCGAAAAAACGGCTCCTTTCGTTATTTCTCAGGAAAGCCGGTTTTCCTGCTTGCAATTTTTTGACCTTCGTGGTATACTTAAAAAACTTTATAAAACAATAGTTTTTCGCAAAAAAAGATTGACGAATCCTGACCCATATGATATAGTAATTGGGCGAATGGAAGAGCTTAGGTCTTTTTTTTATGCTCAAAATTACGTTTTGCGGCAGCGCAGCGCGTAGATACCTGAATATAGAAGAATGGCCGAATAACAACAACGAAAATTTAAGTGGAGGTGGAAGTCGTGCGCACAAAGATCACACTGGCATGTACAGAATGCAAACAGCGTAACTATAACATGACCAAGGATAAGAAGACTCATCCTGACAGAATGGAAACCAAAAAGTATTGTAGATTCTGTAAGACACATACTTTGCACAAGGAAACTAAGTAATCGGTTTGACGTAAAGGACGTGAAATTATGGGAGATACAGTGAACAACGAGGGAGCTCAGAAGAAGAATTTCTTCCAGGGTTTGAAGACTGAGTTCAAGAAAATCGTCTGGCCTGACCAAGAAACCGTAACGAAGCAGACAATAGCAGTACTGGCTGTATCGATTGCTTTAGGACTGATTATCGCCATTCTTGATTTAATCATCAAGTTCGGTCTCAGTTTTATCTTATAATGATTAAGGGTTAAGGTGAGTGTATGTCAGAAGCACATTGGTATGTAGTCCATACCTATTCAGGCTATGAGAACAAAGTAAAAGTCGACATTGAGAAAACCATTGAAAACAGAAACTTACAGGATCAGATCCTGGAGGTGTCGGTTCCTCTGGAGTCCGTTATCGAACTGAAGAATGGTGTGGAGAAAAAGGCCGATAAAAAGATGTTCCCCGGCTACGTACTGATCCATATGATCATGAATGATGATACATGGTATGTGGTGCGTAACACACGCGGTGTGACAGGCTTTGTCGGTCCCGGATCAAAACCGGTTCCTCTGACAGAAGAAGAGATGGCGAACCTGGGATTCAGAAATGAAGAAGTCATTGTTGATTTTGAGGTTGGAGATACCGTTGTGGTAATTTCCGGTGCATGGAAGGATACCGTTGGTGCCATCAAGTCCATCAACGAAGGTAAGAAATCCATCACGATCAATGTTGAGATGTTTGGCCGAGAGACCCCGGTTGAACTGAATTTCAACGAAATCAAGAAGATGTAACAAGTAAAAGCGGCCTTTTGTACGATTGGAAGGCTCGTGGGAGGGAAATCCCCGACAATACCACATTTATTTAGGAGGTGCCTAATTATGGCAAAGAAAGTAACAGGATATATCAAACTGCAGATTCCAGCGGGAAAGGCTACACCAGCTCCTCCTGTCGGACCGGCACTTGGACAGCATGGTGTTAACATTGTACAGTTTACAAAGGAGTTCAACGCAAGAACAGCTGATCAGGGCGACTTAATTATCCCGGTTGTTATCACTGTTTATGCTGACAGAAGCTTCAGCTTCATCACAAAGACTCCGCCTGCAGCTGTATTATTAAAGAAGGCATGCAAGCTTAAATCCGGATCTGCAGCTCCGAACAAGACAAAAGTTGCGACTATCTCCAAAGAAGACTTACAGAAGATTGCCGAGACAAAGATGCCTGACTTAAACGCAGCATCTCTGGAAGCAGCCATGAGCATGATTGCTGGTACAGCAAGAAGCATGGGTATCACGGTCGCTGAGTAGGCCGGAAGCTGCATTTTTATAACGTGGGAGGGACATCCCCGACAATACCACTAGGAGGTTATTTATAATGAAAAGAGGAAAAAGATACGCAGAGGCAGCTAAAACGATCGATCGTACTGTTCTCTACGATGCACCAGAAGCAATCTCATTAGTAAAGAAAGCTGCAAGTGCTAAATTTGATGAAACAATTGAAGCTCATATCAGAACCGGATGTGACGGACGTCACGCAGATCAGCAGATCCGTGGTGCAGTTGTTCTGCCTCATGGTACAGGTAAGACTGTAAGAATCTTAGTATTTGCTAAGGGACCTAAGGCTGACGAAGCTTTAGCTGCAGGCGCTGATTTCGTTGGAGCAGAGGAATTAATTCCGAAGATCCAGAACGAAGGCTGGCTGGATTTTGATGTAGTTGTTGCTACACCAGATATGATGGGTGTTGTAGGACGTCTGGGACGTGTACTCGGACCGAAGGGCTTAATGCCTAACCCAAAAGCTGGTACAGTTACCATGGACGTAACGAAGGCAATCAACGATATCAAAGCCGGTAAAGTTGAGTACAGACTTGATAAAACAAACATTATCCACGTGCCAGTTGGAAAAGCTTCTTTCGAAGAAGATAAATTAGCGGACAACTTCCAGACGCTTATCGATGCAATCATGAAAGCAAAACCAAGTGCTGTTAAGGGTGCTTACTTAAAGAGCGTTACTCTGACTTCTACCATGGGGCCTGGCGTAAAGCTGAACGTAGCAAAATTAATGAACTAATTTTGTTTTGTGGTTGACATTAATCATAAATCATGTTACAATACGCAAAGTATTGACTGCCGAAGACAGCAGGTGCCGCAAGGCATAAGGTGTAAACGCCTGCCGAGGAACGTACAAGTATCGTTTTAACGAATGATCTGTAGACCTCTCTGTCTTTAGGCAGAGAGGTTTTTATTTTCTTTCTCATAACACCGGAACCCGGTACATGAGAAGGGCCTCTCCGTCAGGACAGAGAAATTCTTTTTGCGGTTTATACGGGCGGACCGGCCGGGTTTCCGGTCAGGTTTAGACTAAACAGGAGGTAAACCATAATGGCAAAAGTTGAATTAAAACAGCCAGTTGTAGACGAGATCAAGGAATTATTTGACGGCGCCGAGGCTGCAGTAGTCGTAGACTACCGTGGCTTAACTGTAGCTCAGGACACTGAACTGCGTAAGAAGTTAAGAGAAGCAGGCGTTGTATACAAAGTATACAAGAATACAATGATCCGTTTTGCAGGAAAAGGCACAGCATTCGAGGCTCTGGAGCCGAATCTGGAAGGACCTACAGCATTAGCTGTATCCAAGACAGACGCGACAGCTCCGGCAAGAATCCTTGCTGAGTTTGCCAAGACAGCTCCGGCATTAGAGATTAAGGGCGGCGTTGTTGAAGGCGTATATTATGATGAGAAGGGCATGGCTCAGATTTCCAGCATTCCTTCCAGAGAAGTTCTTCTCGGAAAGTTACTTGGAAGCATCCAGTCTCCGATCACCAACTTTGCCCGCGTGCTCAAGCAGATCGCAGAGGCGCAGGGCGGCGAAAGCGCAGAAGCGTAATTTTCTTAAGGAAGACAAGCGCAGCGCGGCCTGAATTTAGAAAATTAGCGGTTCAGTGACTTAAGGGAACTGAACTTCCTTACCAAAAATCAAACATATATTAAATGGAGGTATATTATCATGGCAAAGTTAACAACAGCTGAGTTTATTGAAGCTATCAAAGAATTATCCGTATTAGAATTAAATGATTTAGTAAAAGCTTGTGAAGAAGAATTCGGTGTATCCGCAGCAGCAGGTGTTGTTGTAGCAGCTGAAGAAGAGAAGACAGAATTCGACGTTGAATTAACCGAGGTTGGTCCTAACAAGGTTAAGGTTATCAAGGTTGTTCGTGAAGCTACCGGCTTAGGCTTAAAGGAAGCAAAAGACGTAGTTGACAGCGCTCCGAAGGTAGTTAAGGCTGGCGCTTCCAAGGAAGAAGCTGAGCAGATCAAGGCTTCCTTAGAGGCTGAGGGTGCAAAAGTTACATTAAAGTAATTGAGGCTCTTCTTTCCCCCGAATCTGTTATGCAGAATCGGGGGTTTTTATTTTGCAGGGAAATAGCTGCTGCTCATTTCAGGCGGTGTGAATTGGGATGAAAATAGCTTAATCTACAAAATATTTAAATTTTAGGAAAAATGCTGTAATAGTCTTGACAATTTAGGAAAAAAGGTGTAAACTACACCCGTATTATCGAATGAGGTTATGATTTCACATATTTTTGTAAGTCATTATTTTCGGATGATGCTTTACAAAAATATGTGATTTTTGTTTCATGAGATAAATCAAATAATTTTTTTATTTTTATAGGAGGTACGCGTTATGAACAACGGTACAGTAAAATGGTTTAATGGAGCAAAGGGTTATGGTTTTATCACAAACGACGAAACTGGCGAAGAAGTATTCGTACACTTCTCCGGAATCATGGCTGACGGCTACAAGACTCTTGAAGAGGGCCAGAAGGTAACTTATGATACAACCGAAGGAAACCGTGGTCTGCAGGCAGTTAACGTTTGCTTAGCATAATTGCATTTCCAGCTGAATAAACCAAAAAGATGAAAGCCGTTGTCCGATTGCCGGGGAGCGGCTTTTTTACTTTCTAGGAAACTTCGCAAATCGGCCAAGATAGTGTATAATGGACTTGAAATAA
>OBYY01000251.1_pt1 | contig 10630 bp, 8 predicted proteins | sample 1476821 | NCBI WGS metagenome assembly OBYY01 (sample SAMEA2580218, study PRJEB22360) | human gut metagenome | biome: human gut; feature: human-associated habitat; material: faeces | place: Denmark | collected 2008/2010
TACCTCTTTTTCTATCCTGCTCATTGCTTGGCCATGTTTGCGAACTTCGTAAACTCCGGTCTCCATACCAGATTGACGGTTCCTATGGGACCGTTTCTCTGCTTGGCAATAATGACCTCAGCTATATTCGGCATATCTGTATCTTTATTATAATAATCGTCTCGATACAGGAACATAACAACGTCCGCATCCTGCTCAATCGCTCCTGACTCTCGTAAGTCTGACAACATCGGACGATGATCCTGCCTCGTCTCACACGCTCGGCTTAACTGCGATAACGCGATTACCGGCGCACTTAACTCCCTCGCCAGCGCTTTTAAGGATCTCGAGATCTCTGAGATCTCCTGCTGACGGTTGTCTCCGCCGCCTTTTCCGCTTCCGCTCATTAACTGTAAGTAGTCAATGATTACTACACTTAATCCATACTCTAATTTCATCTTACGGCACTTTGACCGCAGCTCCATAATCGAGATACCCGGCGTGTCATCTATGATCAGCTTTGAATTGCCAATGACTCCGATTCCTTCTACAACCGCATCCCAGTCGGAGTCGGACAGCGTTCCGGTTCGAAGCTTTTGTGAGTCTACGTTGGACTCCATCGCCAGCATACGGTTTACTAACTGCTCCTTCGACATCTCCAGACTGAATACCATGCACGGCAGCCCTTTTTTTACTGCAATATGATCGACCAGATTCAATACGAACGCCGTCTTTCCCATGGAAGGACGGGCGGCGATCAGAACAAAGTCGGAGGGCTGTAAACCCGATGTCTTGTAATCCAGATCGATAAAGCCGGTCGGGATTCCCGTTACCGTTCCCTGGTTTTTGGAGGCCTCTTCGATCTTTTCCAGAACGTTCATCGCTACCTGCCGGATGGGGACGAAATCGCCGGAATTCCGACTCTGCAGTAAGTCGAATACCGTCTTCTCTGTCGTCGCCAGGATCGTTTCCAGCGGCTCTTTTCCTACGTAACACGTGTTGGCTATGTCCTCGTTGATCTTGATCAGTCTCCGTAAAACAGCTTTCTCCCGCACAATGTTTGCATATGATTTTACATTGGCCGATGTGGGAACTGTCGTGATGATGTCCCGCACGAAGTCAAGACTGCTGACCTCGGGCGGGACATCCTTTTCCTTTAACCGGTTCTGGAGCGTAATTAAATCCACCGGCCTGTTCTCATTGAAAAGCTCTACCATGGATTCAAACATCACACCATACTGGTGCTGGTAGAAATCATCTGCCGTTATGATCTCGGAAGCCGATATAATTGCTTCCCTGTCCATCAGCATGGAACCGATTACCGACTGCTCCGCCTCCACACTGTGAGGAAGTACCCGTTTGATCAGGGCATCATCCATGTCTTAAGCCTCCTAGCTCTCTACTACCTTGACTGCAAGCTTCCCGGTTACTTCCTTGTGAAGCTTGATCGGGACCTCATGTACTCCAAACGTCTTAAGCGGCTCCGGAAGAACCAGCTTCTTCTTGTCGATATCCAGGGAAAGCTGGCTCGCGATCGCTGATGCAATCTCCTTTGAAGAGACGGAACCAAACGCCTTTCCGCCCTCTCCCGCTTTGATGGAAACCGTAATGGATGACTTTTCAAGCTGAGCTGCAAGCTCCTTTGCCGCAGCCAGCTGCTCTGCTGCCAGCCTGGCCTCATTTGCCTTCTGAAGCTTTAAATCATTTAAGTTCTTCGGAGTTGCTTCGATTCCCAGTTTTTTCGGGAGAATAAAATTTCTCGCGTATCCGTCATTCACCTTGACAATCTGACCTTTTTTTCCAAGTGTTTTTACATCCTCTAATAATACTACTTCCATTATGATATATCTCCCTTCTCTAACATGTCTTTGATAACTTCCTTCACGCGGTCTCTCGCTTCCTCAAGACTCATGTCCTTCAGCTGCGCTCCCGCAATGGTCCGATGGCCTCCGCCTCCCAGCTTCTCCATCATGACCTGAACATTCACCTCGTCAATGGAACGGGCGCTTAAGTAAATCGTGTTGTTGTAAAACGTCATAACAACGGATGCCTTAATTCCGGCAATATCAAGCAGCTCATTCGCCGCCTGGGCCCCAACGACCGTAGGACTTTCAATGCCCTCAGACGGACATGTGCTGATTGCAAAACAGCCCTCAAAGATCTCCGCCTCCCTGACCGCCTCCGCCTTGGCCTTGTAATCGTCAAGATCGTCGCGGAACAGCTTGCGGACACGCACGACATCGGCGCCGTTTCTCCGCAGGAATGCGGCGGCCTCGAAGGTGCGGACACCCGTCTGGTTTGTAAAATTGTTGGTGTCTATGACGATACCGGCATACATCGCATCGGCCTCCGCCGATTTGATACGGATTCCATCGGCAATGTACTGCAGAACCTCTGCAACCATCTCACACGCCGAAGACGCATACGGCTCTACATAGGAAAGCACCGCATTGTCAATGATCTCACTGCTCTGACGGTGATGATCGAGCACCACGATGGTCTTCACAAGTCTCAGAAGCTCCGGTGCATCGGTGATACTGGGGCGGTTTACATCCACCACCACCAGGATGGTGTTATTGTCCACTAATTCGGCAGCCCTGGCCCCGGTCATAAAAATGTCGTCCGGATAATCACTGTTGCCGGTAAAGCGGTCCATCATCGGCTTCACCGAGGAAGTCACTTCATTAATAATAATATTAGCCTTCTTATTCATGGCTGTGGCGATCCGGTAGATACCGACCGCTGCGCCAAAGGAGTCCACATCCGTCAGACGGTGCCCCATGATCAGAAGACGGTCCTTCGTCTCCATCAGTTCCCGGAGAGCATGAGCCTTCACACGGGCCTTCACACGGGTAGTCTTCTCCACCTGCTGCGCCTTGCCGCCAAAATACTGAATCCGCTCCCCATCCTTTACCACGGCCTGGTCACCGCCGCGTCCCAGAGCCATATCGATGGCGATACGGGCATAGTCATAGCTCTGGCTGTAGCTCTCCCCGTTCATGCCGAGACCGATACTTAAGGTTACCGCCATCTCATTGCCAATATTCACCGTCTTCACATCTTCCAGGATCGAAAAACGGTTATCCTTTAACTCCTGAATATAACACTGCTTAATCGCAATAAAATACTTATCCTTTTCCAGTTTCTTCACAATACCGTTCATCGCGGTGATGTACTTGGTGATCTTCCGGTCGATCAATGCGGTCAAAAGAGAACGGCGTACCTCCTCCACGCTCTCCAGCGCCTCGTCGTAGTTATCGAGATAGATGAGGCCGGCCACCATCTTCTGGTCGTTGACCATCTGCTTATAAGTAAGAATCTCCGTCTCATCAAACAGATAGACCGCGATCAGCTTCTGACCCGCGTCCTCCGTACCGATGGCATCTGCTATGTCCTCGATGGAATCCTTCATATAAACGGCCTTCAACTGGACCTGGTACTTGCGGTCGTCACATGTGCAGTGGAGTATCACGGAGTCTTCTTCCAAATCCAGGATTTCCCTGGTGATCTCCGGAAAAATCGATGACAGGTTTTTCCTGGTGTTTTTAAATGGTTTTTCCTCACCCAGCACTTCTGCCAGCGCAGTATTCCCCCATAACACCCGTCCGCTCTCATCTGCAATCCCGTAAGGGAGCTCCAGGTCGGTAAGCAGCTGCTTCTGCATCCAGGAATATTCCGCAGAAAACTCCACCAGGCCGTTTAAAAGCCGCTTTTTTCTGTAGGTATAGATCCACAGAGCGATCCCGATATACAGCAGCGTAAACACAGCCATGATAATCCCGGCTGTCACGCTGACCGCTCCGATTATCGCATTTGTGATAATCAGCATCGCCGACAAATACAGCGGCCACTGCATATAAGCCCTCAGCTGCCCCTTTACTTTTATTTTTTCTTTCATATCTGTCTCCTTAGAATATAGGTTCCGCAGGAAAAAGGGTTCTTTTTTCGCTATTTTAATATTATAACATAGCCACTCTGGTTCGTCTATGAGAAAGGGGCAAAAAATCAGGGACTGTCCCGCCTGACTCCTGCCTGCAATCAGTAAGAATCCGGTGCGTCAGCCCCATATTTTCTGCTGTATCCATCAATAATTACTCAAAATTGAGGCGACCTCATCCGGCTTTACACAGCCGTAAGAATCACTGTCCACCATCAGATTCGGAGCGGTCTTGCACTGCTTTAAGCATTCCTTCATCACGATTTTAAAAGCACCGGACTCTCTCGCCTCCACAGCTTTCAGAACCGCCTCAAAAACTTCCGCGGAACCCTTGTCACCACAGCGCGCCCCCGTGCAGACCGTAATACAGTGACCGTAAGGCGCCTTCTTAAAACTGGGATACAGCTTGATCAGCTGAAGGAGAAGCGTCTGTTTTACGCCTGTTGCCTCAGCCATGGCTCCGGTCTTCTCCGACGGGATATAGCCGTACAGTTCCTGTACCTCCCGCAGCATTTCCACGATATTTTCCTGGCTCCCGGCATCCCTCTGGCGGAAGTTTTGGCCTGTTATAGTAGCCCACGTTTCCCCGCCACTGACGCTCCTTCTTTTCTTCTTCCTCCATCTGAATTCTGAATTTATTACTGTCCATTTCATTCACCAGCCCTTTCCCGCCTGTCCGGCATTACGCTCTTATCATACCAGATTTCGTTCTATCTTTCTATCCTTTCCTGTTTCCGCCTGTCTATTCCCGGCAGACAGGTTACAGTTCACATCCTGTCCGGTGTCCCACAGAAAGAAAGCCCAAAAACAAAACCGCCTGTAAAGAGTCCGGTAAACGCAAAAAAACGGCTGCAGAGGCTTTTTGTCTCCTCTGCAGCCGCGTATCCTATTGATTGCAATTCCATTCACAAAGCCGCGAATCACTCACCACGGTCAAACTTCCGTCAGTTCCATCTGTACAGCCGGATAATCGCCCATCACCATCGGAATGGAAATCCCCGCGTTCATCAGGGCGCTGCCGCTGTAAATACGGCCATTTTCCTCCAGACGGTAGCATTTCTCCGGGGCGAGGCCGCGAAGCTTAAACCAGAGATCAGGAGCGTTGGCCCTCACATGGGTGATCACCACATGAACCAGGGTCTTCGCCTTATCACCGGATACAAACTGCCACGCGGTGAAATCAGAATCTCCCTGCGGACTGACGAGCCGGTAGTAATCTCCATTGTGAATGAGGTCATAATACTTCTTATAATCTTCCACCTGCTCCTTCACCACCTCTTTTTCATCCGGTGATAAAAGATTTAAATCCATCTCATAACCGAAGCTGCCGGCCATGGCCACCACCCCACGCGTCTTAAGGGGAGTTTTCCGCCCCGTCTGATGGTTGGGTATTGCTGAAACGTGGGATCCAACAGCCGAGACCGGATAGAAGAAGGAGGTTCCGTACTGAATCTCCAGGCGCTCAATACCATCCGTGTCATCGCTGCACCAGATCTGCGGCGAATAATACAGGATCGCCGGATCAAAACGGCCCCCGCCTCCGCTGCAGCCCTCAAACAGAATATCCGGAAATGTCGATGTGAAGCGCTCCATCAGATCATAGACTCCCAACACATAGCGGTGGTAAACTTCTCCCTGGCGCTCCTTCGGAAGAGCGGCGCTGTAGATATCACAGATACTGCGGTTCATATCCCATTTTACATACTCTACATTGGCGCTCTTTAAGACCGCGGAAATCGAATCAAAAATATAGTCTCTCACATCACTTCTGGACATATCGAGTACCAGCTGGTTCCTGCTTCTGCAAGGCTTTCTGCCCGGAATCGTCAGGGCCCAGTCCGGATGCTCCCGGTAGAGACAGCTGTCCTCATTGACCATCTCCGGCTCGATCCAAATGCCGAATTTCATGCCAAGGCCGTTGATTCCGCGAACCAGGTCAGCCAGTCCTCCCTTCAGCTTATCTGTATTGACAAACCAGTCGCCCAGCCCTGCGTCATCGCTGTCGCGGCTGCCAAACCAGCCGTCATCCAGTACCAGCATCTCAATCCCCAGCTCCGAGGCCTGTCTGGCAATCGAAAGGATCTTTTCTTCATTAAAATCAAAATAGGTGGCCTCCCAGTTATTGATGAGGATGGGCCTCCTGGCAAACCGGTATTTTCCTCTGCATAAATTGTGACGGATAATGGAATGGAAATTCGCCGACATGCGGCCCAGTCCGCTTCCACTGTAGGTCATCATGAGCTGGGGCGTATCAAAAGCTTCTCCCGGCTCCAGCAGATACTCAAAAGATTCCGGATTAATTCCGCAGACGAACCGGACCGAATTCATCTGATCCTGCTCGATCTCCGCCGTAAAATTGCCGCTGTAAATCAGGGACATGCCGTAGCAGTCTCCGTATTCCTCTGTCGTATCAGGGGAACATATAATCACACCCGGATTATGCTGATGACTGGAGGTTCCTCTCCGGCTTCCCACCTCCATCGTTCCATGCATGAGCGGAAGGCGTTCCAGCCTGCGTTCCATCGCGTGGCGCCCGTGGAAATGAATCACCTCCCATGCTCCGTTCGGCAGCTCCAGACAGGCCGACATCATCTTCTCCAGCCTGACCGCGCCGTTTCCTCCGTTGGTAATTCTGGCGGAACGGGCAATGATGTCGCGTTCTGCAAACACAACGTAGTGCAGCTCCAGTTTCAGGGAAGACGCTGCATCCTCCAGGAAAACCACCAGAGTTTCTCCCTTCTCGTCCTCGTCAAACAGACAGGGCAGCCCCGGAATTTTGTGTGCTCCGTCCCGAATCTCACAGGAGACATACCGGAAATCGGCAGCCCGAGTCCCATCCGCCTGGCACACACCCACGCAAGTGTTCCGGTAATCCCCTACTCCATAAGAAGGAAATTCCTGCGGCAGCGTGTCCAGCGAAAAGGTTCTGTCTTCCCCCGCATCGTAGGGATTTCCGGAAAATCCGACATCTTTTTTGTGAAGCAGGTAATCCATCGTACAGTCTTCCACCCTGGCGCCGTAATAGAGATGAAGCAGAACACCGTAATCCCCCACTTTCATCTGATAAGTGGACCGTTTCGTCTGCAGTGTAATTACCTGCTCCGCCTGATTCATAATGATAGCCATAATCTGATCTCCTTGAATTATATTATTGTTGTCCTTTACTGTCCACTCTCCGGCTGAAGAGTGTCTGAAGCGCTTAAGCCTGCTTCAGCCGTCTTAAGGTGCGGCTGAAACAGCCTCAAATAAAACCATGCATTGCCGTAAGCCGTCAGTGAAAACCCGCACATGAGCCAGATCAGAAGATAGACCGGGAAAAGCTTCGCATCCATCATGGTAAAATACATGGGAAGGCATGTAATGGCCGCCGTGGCGATTAAGTATCCCGGCTTATGAAAAGCAAAATAAAACGCATGGCCGGCCAGCTTTCCCAGGGTATTGGAAAATGCAGCGATGACCGGAAATATATAAAGCAGCAGCACTCCCGCGATCAGCCCGATACCAATCAGGCCGTAGGAAAGGAACATGGAGGAACTGCTGCCCGACAGGAGAAGCCATCTTCCTTCTATGAAAAGAAGGGCTCCCACTGCAGCCAGCACAGCCCAGATGGCTGTCGCCTGAATGAAGTTCTGCTTAAAGCTGTGAAGAAATGATTTCCAGACCGTGACATCCTCATCCTTATGCAGCTTAAGCGCCGTGTAATACATGGCCGTGGTCGAAGCCCCGATTGTCACTATGGGAAGACTCGTCACGATCCAGAGGATATTTAACGCGATCATCTTTCCCAGGAATCCGAATACCTGACCGAAAATACTGTCTTCACTCAATCCATTCATCGTTTCACACATTCCTTTCTCTCAGCCGTTATCCTGCAGTTTTCTATCCTACAGCTTTCCGCCGGAAGTTGCAATTCCCTCAATAAACTGTTTCTGGAATATCAAATAGATCACAATCATCGGCACGCAGGCCAGCAGGGAGGCCGCCATCAGCTGCGGATAATTGTTTGTATACTGCCCCTGCATCTTCGCCAGCGCGGCGGACAGCGGCATCACCGTCTTGTTGCAGATCATGGGCCACATTAAGTCCTTATAGGCAAATACCGCGGTAAAGATACCGAGTGCCACCATACCGGATCGTGTCAGGGGCGCCATAATGTACAAAAAGGTCTGGCCGATATTACAGCCGTCCAGGCGCGCCGCCTCTTCCAAATCCTTGGGAAGCCCCAGATACGCCTGCCTCAGCAAAAACGTTCCGAACGCCGTCACAAGTCCCGGGAAAATCAGCGCAAATACGGTATCCAGAAGCCCCATCTTACTCACCATCAGGTACTGCGGAATGATGAAAATCTGTCCCGGCACCATCATCTGGAACAATACCAGGGAGAACATGACGTTCTTTCCCTTAAATTCCAGCCTTGCAAACGCATACGCCGCCATCGTCGCCGTGAGAACCGCGGCCGCAACACGGCCAACGATCAGCAGGATGGTGTTGACATACAGCTGCAGGAAATTCATATTATCAATAACCGTCTTAAAATTATCCGTCTGCCACACGGCCGGGAAGATGACGAACGGACTGACAGAAGTTGCTTCTGTTGATGTCTTAAATGCGGTGAGCGCCATCCAGATAAACGGCACAAGCATTGTAATGCTTACCAGGATCAAAACAACGTGAATCGATATGGCTGCCGCTTTTTTCTTTTTTTCCATGTTTCGTCTCCCCCTCTCTAATTATAATAAACCCATTTTTTCTGTGCCTTCATCTGGAATACTGTGATCACCATTATGATTGCCAGCAGTACTACAACGATGGTGGAACCGAGGCCCTTGTTATTCTGAACAAAGGAATACTGATAGAATAAGTAGACCAGGGACTGCGTCTTGGAGAGCGCCGGATTGTTTCTGTCCATTACCATGAAGATTAAGTCAAACACCTGCAGCGCGCCGATCACTCTGGTCACTGTCACGAAGAAAATGGTGGGTGACAGAAGCGGAACGGTGATATGGAAAAACTGGTAGATACCGCTTGCGCCGTCGATATTGGACGCCTCATAGTAATCCTTCGGAATCTCCTGAAGTCCCGATAAAAACAGCACCATGTTGTAGCCGATGATGGACCACACACCGATGACGCCGATCGAATAGACGGCGATATTCGGGTTGGAGATCCAGTTTATACTGGTACCGAACACATTATTTAAAAGGCCGAACTCCGAGTTAAAGAGCCATCTCCACACCATGGCGATCGCCGCGGGGGCCGCAACCATTGGGAGGAAGAAGATGGTACGGTAAGCGGCCCGCCCCTTCATCTTCCGGTTCAGCAGCACGGCCAGAACCAGTGCGATGATGATGGAAAACGGTACTTCCACGATGGCGTATTTGAAGGTATTAAGCAGCGACTGCCATACCTCCGGGTCTGTTAAGACCCTTTGGTAATTGGCCAGGCCGATGAAAATGTTGCCTTTTCCAAAATCGCCTGTCTTGAAGAAGCTCTCATAGATCGTCTTGATAATCGGATAGATGTTCAGTACAATCAGCCCGATCATCGTCGGCAGGATAAACGCCCACCCCCATAAAAACTCGTTCTTTTCCCGGCTCGTAATCTTTCTTTTTATTTTTAAATCTGTTTCCTTCGCCACAGAAATCCCTCCTTCTCGTATGGGGCTTTACTCGTCTGCCAGCATCTGATCCATTTTTTCCGCAATCGTATTACATACCGTATCCATCTCCTGATTGCCTGACCATGCCTCTTTTAACTCGGTTGTCATCATGTTCCACCATACCAGAGTGCTTCTGGAATGCGGACGGAATACGATATCGCTGTTCATCATATCCAGATACGGCTGTAAATTGAATTTATCCGTGTTTTTTACCCAGTCATCTGAAACACCTTCGTAGGCTGCCATGGTAACGCCAAGCTGTGCCTGCTTTAACTGCATATCCTTCGTTCCCAGGAATTCGATCAGCTTCCACGCCGCTTCCGGATTTTTCGTGTTGGCGCTTGCCGCCCATCCCAGACCGTTGTATAAAGAAACACGTTTTCCCGTCTGGGCATCTTTAGGAAGAACCGCCACATCACAGTGCTGGGATATGTATTCGTTGTCCTTAAATGCAGCCACCATCCAGGAGCCCTGGGACAGCATGGCAATCTTGCCGGAACCCAGCAGTACATCGGTGCCCGTCTCTGACATAACGGCGGCCGGCGGCATTGCATTTTTTACCAGCTTATCGACGTATTCCATCGCCTTGATGGTGTTCGGGTCATCGAAACCGGATTTCTTCATGTCTTCAGAGATAACATTTCCGCCCATGGAGTAGATCACGTTCATCCAGCCATCCTGCTCGTTGGAAGGGTTCATGGCGATTCCGTACTGGCTTCCGTCGTCCTTTGTCAGCTTCACCGCCGCGTCGTATAAATCATCCCAGGTCCAGGTATCATCCGGATAGGCGATTCCTGCCTCATCAAACATATCCTTGTTGTACCATAAAGCAATGGTGTCGATATCCTTCGGTACCGCATAGGTCTTTCCGTCGTACTGGTACATTTCCTTAATGTCAGACGGGAACTTATCCATCTCCAGCTTTTCGCTGGCCGCCACCTTATCCGTGAGATCCAGAAGAATATCGTTGGACATATACTTGGTCGCCTCGTTGGAATGCATCCAGAATACGTCAGGCATGTCGCCGCCTGAGGCTCCCGCCTCTAACAGGGTCC
>OBYY01000257.1_pt1 | contig 10524 bp, 10 predicted proteins | sample 1476821 | NCBI WGS metagenome assembly OBYY01 (sample SAMEA2580218, study PRJEB22360) | human gut metagenome | biome: human gut; feature: human-associated habitat; material: faeces | place: Denmark | collected 2008/2010
TTCAATCACAGGCTTGAAGAAGGCGTTGTCGCCATGTCTCAGCCGCCGTATTCCTTTGACCTAAGTGTGATGGATCTTTATCCGACCTTGGTTTTAGGCGGCACCTTGAAGGCTTTACCAAAAGAAGTCACTGATAACTTTAAAGAATTATTTGCGACGTTGCCAAAATTGGGCTTGAACGAATGGGTATCAACCCCTTCTTTTGTCGAAATTGCGTTACTTGATCCGAATTTCAAGCAGGAAAATTATCCGAACCTGACCCATTTTCTGTTTTGCGGTGAGGAGCTAGTTAATAAAACCGCCCAAGCGCTGATCACACGTTTCCCGAAAGCAACCGTCTATAACACGTATGGTCCGACCGAAGCCACCGTTGCGGTTACGGGAATGGCGATTACCCAGGCGATTGTTGATCAATATCCGCGGTTACCGATTGGCTATGCGAAGCCTGATACCAACGTTTATGTGGTTGATGAGCAAGGTGAACAGGTTTCAGCTGGCACAGAAGGGGAATTGATGATCGTGGGTCCAAGCGTGTCGAAAGGGTATCTCAATAATCCGGACAAAACAGCCGCGGCATTTTTCAAGGCTGGCAATCAACGCGGTTATCGGTCTGGTGACTTAGTGACCATGACCGCAGATGGGATGGTCTTTTATCGCGGTCGGACTGATTTCCAGGTTAAGTTGCATGGTTATCGCATTGAGCTAGAAGATGTTGATCATAATTTGAATCAGGTTTCTTATATTAAGCAGGCATCAACGGTTCCGCGGTATGACAAGGATCATAAAGTTGCCCAGTTGATTGCCTTTGCGGTTGCCAAACCAAATGACTTTGATAGCGAAATGAAACTAACGCAGGCAATTAAAGCCGAACTAGGGAAAATGGTGATGGAATATATGATTCCCCAACGGATTATTTACCGGGATCAGTTACCGTTAACGGCTAATGGCAAGGTTGATCGCAAAGCACTGATTGCAGAGGTAAATCATTAATGCTTAATTTACAACCGTATGAGAATCCACAGTATTTTGTCTATTTAATCATTGCCTTGCTTCCCGTCATCATCGGCATGTTCAAAGGCTTTCGGATGCATTGGTATGAAAGCATCTTTTCGTTGGTTTTCCTGGTACTGATTTTTGATGCCGATAAATGGCCTCAAGGAAAAGCGTTATTGGGGTATGTGGTTTTCAACTTATTACTGGTTTACGCGTATTTCAAATATCGAACGCGCGAAGGCTCAAAAAACTCCACGGCAGTCTTTTATCTTAGTGTCGCGTTAGGAATTGCGCAGCTGGCAGTTGTCAAGTTTACGCCGCTGTTTCAACATCATGGGTCTATTCTTGGCTTCTTGGGCATTAGTTATTTAACTTTCCGAGTGGTCGGCACGATTATGGAAATTCGTGATGGGTCGATTAAAGACCTGAACATGTGGAAGTTTATCCAATTTCTGCTATTCTTCCCAACCATCTCAAGTGGCCCGATTGATCGGTATCGGCGATTTGTCAAAGATTACGATCGCGTTCCTGATCCCGAGCATTACGCCCAGTTGGTGACCAAAGCGATTCACTATCTGATGCTTGGTTTTCTGTATAAGTTTATTCTGGGGTACATCTTTGGAACCTTGTGGCTGCCTTCTGTTGAACACATGGCGATGGCCAGTCGCGGTGGGGCTTTCTTGGGACTCAGTTGGCCAGTCGTGGGCGTCATGTATGCTTACTCCGGTTATTTGTTCTTTGATTTTGCCGGTTACAGTTTGTTCGCGGTTGCCATTTCCTACTTGATGGGCATCGAAACACCGATGAACTTTAATAAGCCTTGGATGTCATATAACATCAAAGACTTCTGGAATCGTTGGCATATGAGTTTGAGCTTTTGGTTCCGTGATTATATCTATATGCGCTTTGTGTTCTTTATGATGAAACACAAGTGGATTAAATCGCGGGTCTGGACGGCATTTGTCGGTTACCTCGTTTTATTCCTGATTATGGGGATTTGGCATGGTGAGACCTGGTATTACATTGTCTATGGGCTGTTCCATGCGATGCTCATTAATCTGACGGATGCATGGCTGCGGTTCAAGAAAAAGCATAAGGACTTTTTCCCGCATAACCGCGCAACGCACTACTTCGCCATTTTCATGACCGCTAATGCTGTATGCTTCTCGTTTTTGATTTTCTCCGGTTTCTTAGACAAGCTGTGGTTCCACTAAAAGAATGTTGTTGTAGGCGGTCAATCGCTTGAAGATTGGCTAGGGTTTAAAAGAAAGAGGTAATTCATCATGGCAGACGAAGCAATTAAAAATGGTGTTTTGGATATTTTGGCAGATTTGACAGGTTCGGATGATGTGAAAAAGAACTTGGATCTGAACTTATTTGAAACCGGATTGCTTGATTCAATGGGAACGGTTCAGTTGCTATTGGAACTACAGAGTCAGTTTGGCGTTGACGCACCGGTTTCAGAATTTGATCGTAAAGAATGGGATACACCAAATAAAATCATTGCAAAGGTCGAACAAGCACAATGAAAAAACCGATCGGGAAGATCCTTTGGCGCGGACTTGGCCCGTTGCTGATCGCTATCATCCTGGTCGCTGCGTTGATGCTCGTGCCATTTAAGTTTGGCCGCAGCAGCCAAGCAACGATCAGGCAGGCGGCCAGCTCCATGTCGGCCAACGTGCTGAAAGGCGAAACTATAAAAAACGAGGCCATGGCCGAAAACTATGTCCCGTTCATTGGGTCATCCGAATTGTCGCGGATGGACGCATTTCACCCTTCCGTGTTGGCTCAGAAGTATCATCGTGATTATCGCCCATTTCTCATGGGAATGGCGGGAACGCAATCACTCACGCACTTCTTGTCCATCAATGCCTTGACGCATGTTGAAGGCAAGAAGGCAGTGATGGTGCTGTCCCCACAATGGTTTGTACCAGGCGGCGTTCGCAAAGCCCAGTTTGATTATTTCTATTCGCCGGCACAGATGACGACCTTCTTACTTCATGCTAACCCGAATTCGGAAGCGGATCGCTTTGCAGCCAGACGGTTACTTCAATTTCCGTCCACCGATTCTGATCGAACCGTCAATGAAGCACTGAAGAATATTGCTGCCGGTCAGAAACTGTCAGATGGCCAGTATTGGTATTTGAAGCAGGTCAAGGATCCAATGGCTGATCATCAGGATGCGTTGTTTTCACGGCTATTTTTAAATAATAACCAACCGCAACTTGATAAGGCTGCCAAGACATTGCCAAGTACTTACGATGTTGATGATCTAGATGGATTGGCAACGCGGATGGGGATGCAGGAGACGACCAATAACCCATTTGAATTGAAGAATGATTTCTACACAAAGCGGGTTAAGCGGAACATGCCGAAATTAAAGGGTTCGCAGGCAACTTGGAGTTATGTTAAGTCGCCTGAGTATTCAGACTTACAATTAGTGCTGAATACGTTCGCCAAGAAGCATATGGAAGTGCTCTTTGTTATCCCGCCGATCAATGCAAAATGGGCGGCCTTCACCGGGCTGGATCTAGGCATGATTCAAAACACGGTCACCAAAATGAAGTATCAGCTGAAAACACAAGGCTTTAATCACGTTTTGGATTTGAGTCAGGATGGGGCACAGCCTTACTTCATGGAAGATACCATTCATATTGGCTGGCGCGGCTGGCTGGAGATGGATCAAACGGTGCGGCCATTTTTGAAGACAACCAAAGCAGCTCCCGTTCATTACAAACTCAATGATCAGTTTTATACCAAACACTGGCAGCAGCAATCGGCCAATGGGTTGGATTAGAGGCCAGTCAGGTTTAGGTGCCATCGCATTATGTAGTAAAAAGTGAGGCAAGCATAAAAAACGAAGGGCAAACGAATTTCTCCCATGTCGGGAAAATCCATTTGCCCTTCGTTTATTTTCTGTATGCAAGTTGACTCAGCTTTGATCGCTGGCAAGATCAATTAAATGTTTGGCGGTGGGTTGCGCATCTTTATTGTCCATCACAACAGTCAGAACAACATTTTGCTCGCGGCGCTGAATGGCACTGCCTCCTTCGACTGCAAAGCCAAATACCTGCTGCAGCGCTTGCGCTAAAAAGCCGGCTTCGAGTTGAAAGTCGGGATCGTCATAAGTACGAATCCGAGTCGCGACAACATCTCCTGCAAGCAGATATTGGCGCTCTTGCCGTTTCTGTTTAAGTGGCGACAAAGTTCCCAGACCAACCTGGGTGAATAGCTGTGGTAAGGCAGATTCCGCGACAGGTAATTTGGTTGCCAAGTCACGTCCAGCCCAATAGAGAATATGGTGCTGTTCTTCACCTAGCATATTTGGCAGCATAAGATCGCGCATTGCCGTGATTGCAAAGAATGAAACCGAGCCGGGAAGGTTCAGCAGGGTGGTATAATCAGATTTTGCCATGTTGTGCCTCCTGTTTCTATTCGTCTAGTATAGCTGAAAAATGGATTGATAACATACTTTTCTGAGTGCTTGCATTTTTTTTGGATTAAACTCACAATAAAGACTCGGAGCTTTATAGCGGAGGCCAGCACGATAAGGGATCGACGGCTGCGTTCCTTTTCGAGGGATAGGGTTGATGTTGGGAATACCACGGGATGGGTTGGCGTGAAAGGGTGGCCGACAGCGGCTTTCTGGACACGGCGACCACTAATCGGCGGTCTTGCCGTCATCAAGTGATTCAAAAGGAGAATTATGATGAACAAGCAACCAATCGGATTTATTGATTCAGGTGTCGGCGGCTTAACGGTTGTGAAAGAAGCGCTCCATCAGCTACCGGCCGAAAACACCATTTATTTAGGGGATCAGGCACGCTTGCCATATGGACCGCGGCCAGCTGAGCAGGTTCAGGCATTTACTTGGCAGATGGTCAACTTTTTACTCACCAAGCATATCAAAATGCTGGTAATTGCGTGCAATACGGCAACGGCGGCAGCATTACCGTTAATCAAGGCCAGATTGAAGATCCCGGTCATCGGGGTGATCAAGCCTGGTAGCCGAGCAGCGTTAAAGGCAACCCAGACCGGCCATATTGGTATTATTGCTACGGAAGGTACCGTCAAAAGCGGGGCGTATCCTAAAGCTTTACGAGCCAAAGCACCTAACATTCGCCTCACGAGTCTGGCCGCGCCCAAGTTTGTGTCGCTGGTGGAAAGTAACGAAGCGCACTCACCGATTGCCAAGCGTGTGGTAGCGGACACCTTGCAGCCGCTTTTGCATCAAGATATTGATACACTGGTGTTGGGTTGTACGCATTATCCGATTTTGCGGCCGATTATTCAAAATGTGATGGGTGAAGACGTCACGTTAATTGATTCTGGTGCTGAAACCGTTAATGATGTTTCGATGTTACTTGACTATTTTGACTTAGCCAACGATGGTAGCGAGGTGCCAACGCATACGTATTATACGACCGGCGCACCATCAATGTTTGACGAATTGGGGGAATCATGGTTGGAACTAAAAAAACCGATGCACGCACAGCATGTTGACATTGATACACAACCAACGCATTTTGTAGAGCCGACTTCTGAGGCGACTGATAAAACCATTGTCATTGCCAGCAAGAACCCCGGCAAGATAAAAGAATTTAAAGCGATGTTTGAGCCAGCGGGGGTAACCGTTAAAAGTTTGGCTGATTTTCCTACTGTGCCCACGGTGGATGAAACCGGGACCACTTTTGAAGCAAATGCCCGCCAAAAAGCTGATCAGTATGCACAGGATTTAAATTTGCCGGTGCTTGCCGATGACTCAGGGTTGATGGTTGATGCCTTGGATGGACAACCGGGAATCCGTTCGGCGCGCTATGCCGGTGACGGTCACAATGATGCGGCAAATAACGCCAAACTGCTGGCTGCTTTGGCCGATGTCCCTGAAGAAGCGCGAACGGCAACGTTTCATACGACGCTGGTATTAGCCAAGCCCAATCCCCCTGAAGCCGATTTGGTGGTTCATGGCGATCTATCCGGACGCATCACGGCGATCCCCCGTGGAACAGACGGGTTTGGGTACGATCCTTTTTTCCTGGTGCCGGCGTTAGATAAAACGTTAGCCGAACTGACCGCGGATGAAAAGAATGAAATTAGTCATCGTGGTAATGCAATGCGCGCATTGGAGAAGGTTTGGCAGGCATGGTTGGAGGAAAATGTATGAAGATTTTGGCAGTGAGTGACACACATGGCGACCGCGATATTTTGGCGGCTATTTTGAAGCAACAGCCGAATCTAGATGGTTATTTTTATGCGGGAGATTCGGAATTACCTGCAAACGATCCGCTTTTTAAAATTTATCGTGCAGTCGCAGGTAATATGGATTTTGATCCGGATTTTCCCATGACCGTTACAGCAACTATTGATAACACCACGATTTTTATGACACACGGACATCGTTTCGGGGTGAACTTTGGACTGGATAAGCTGGTGGCGGCGGGGGAAGCAGCCCACGCACGGCTTGTGATTTTTGGTCACACGCATCAGTTGGGCGTTCAAGAACATGCCGGGATGATTGTGTTGAATCCAGGCTCTATTAGCCAGCCGCGAGGGCAATTCGCCAATCTCGGCGGCACATATGCCACGGTTACTTTTACATCCGATCAGATTCACGTTGATTTCTTGAAGCGTGATGGCAGTATCGTTGCACCGTTAAGCCGTGATTTTTTGCAATCATCACACTGATTACGAAAACATTGTGGCAGCGGAATAGGCGAGTATAGAAAAACGGTCCCAATTACGGAACCGTTTTTTATATGGTCATCTTTAATTTGAGGTTAAAGAAATAAGATCTTATACGTTAAAACAGCTAGGATAGCAGCGGCGATGGGTGCTACAACCGGAACCCAGGCGTAACCCCAATCGGAGCTGCCTTTGTGTTTTAGTGGCAACAGTGCATGCAAGATACGCGGTCCCAGATCACGGGCCGGGTTTAATGCTGGTCCGGTTGGGGCACCCAAGGATGCTACCAGCGTTGCCACGAGAAATCCTAAACCCATGTGTGCAGTGCCCAGGTTGTTCTGGAAGAAAGGCGCCTTAGTAATACCCAGAGCGCCAATAAAAAGAATGTAGGAACCGATAAATTCATTAACAAAACCATTCAGCTTACTCTTGGTGGCACTAATCGTACTGAAAGTTCCAAGAATATGCTGTGTATTGGTGGTGAGATCATAATGCGGTTTATACGCGGCAACGACAAGCAGCTGGCCTACCATTGCTCCTGCCATCTGAACGGCAATATATGGTAGCACCTCGGACCAAGGAAACATGCCTGATGCTGCTAATCCTAAGGTAAAGGCGGGGTTGATGTGGTTACCGGAGATGGCGCCAAACATCATGGCAGGGATCATCACCCCGGCACCATACCCAACCGCGATCAACAGCCAATCGGAGCCATTTCCTTTGGTACCTTTCAAATCAACGTTGGCAACGGAACCGTTCCCTAACAGAACCATAACGGCGGTCCCAATAAATTCAGCGGCTAACCGCACTCCTAAATCATATGTCATTTTTTTCCTCCAAATTAGTCAAAGATCATTAAAGTTTCAGTGGAGCTTATACAAGTATAATTATTGCTCAAGATAGTGTATCAATTTTTATAAATACCGTCCATTGAAATTCCCTTGGAGAGCGCGTTATAGACAGCTCATGGTAAAATAATATGAGGTGTTTATCCGTCTTTTGGCGGATGGCACTTACCTTAATGAGCGTTAAGATGCTGTAAAGAAGGTTACTTAGCTCAACATAATTTCGCTTTTTTAAACTAGAATAGCAATATCAAAAAGGAGCTAGTCATATGTTAAATCAGGTCATTGCCAACATGCTGGTTGAGAATCGGCATCACTTTATGATCGCTGCGGATATGGTGGCAACGGTTTCGGAGAATAATCCCTTGAGTCACGCTTTTCTTGTGCTTACAAAGGTTAGATATGCAAAGATTCCCGTGTTGGATCATGATTCGAAGTTCAAAGGACTCATCTCACTACCTATGATTACCGACACGATGCTGGGGCTGGACCATATCAGTTTTCAATCTTTGGACACCATGACGGTTAAAGACGTGATGCAAACGGATGTCGCCACGATTAACGACCCATATGATTTGGAGACTGTGTTACATTTGCTGGTCGATAATCCGTTTATTCCAGTCGTTCAGGATGGCTACTTTACGGGAATTGTGACGCGACGTGAAGTGATGAAAGGCATCAACAACATTGGCCACAACATCGACAAGCAGTTTCAATTGGAGCCGGTCACACCGGTAACGGAGAAAGAATCCTAATTGATTAAAACCAGCAAAGCAAATGAATGCGTGCTGGTTTTTTTGCTGTCATCAGGCATCCCGATCGCTTTCCGGTTTATCCAAAAAGACAGTTGCCAAAACCCCAATCACGAGACTGACAAGAACAGCCAATACAGCAGCCAGCGTACCCGTAGTTGGCCAATAAGGAGCAATCCCTGTTTCAATCAGAATGACCACCGCCGCGGCGACAATGCCACAAACCGAGTAATAAACCTCAACCTCAAAATGTTCTAGTAAATAACCCATTAGTTTGGCAATGGCAATGAGCCCGATCAACGCACCTACCATAAAAGGTACCAGTAAGGCGACAGATCCCATCGCAGACGTAAACCCGGCCCAATTACCGGCAACCAAAGCCCGAGCACCATCACCTAACTGACTGACAGCATGGTAAACCGTGCCATATTGATCGATCACCATGAGCATGACCGATCCGGAAATTCCGGGAATCGCCATTAATGATACGGCAAAGATACCTGAAAAGCCCATGATTGCGGCATCCTGCACGCTCGATAGTCGTTGAATGGCGATCAGGTTCTCCGGTTGGGTGCCGCCAAGCTTGGCTAATCCATAAATCGCAATAAATCCGCCAAGCACCAACAAAAGATACCACCATGAAAACGGCTTAAGAACCAGCTTGCGATAAATGAACGGTCCGATCCCCAGTACCAAGCCGATGAAAAAGCCGTAACTCGGTAATGGCCAGTGGGTCGTGATAACCAGAACCGCTTTAGTAGACAAAAGGATCCCGACGATTGCGCCTAAGCCAACCGGGGTCAGAAAGCGTAAATTTTTGCGCGGATTGGCGCGAAAGTGATTAAGTGCATTTAAGAGGCGATCATAAAGCCCAACCACAACCGCAAAGATACTGCCGGAAAGTCCGGGAATGACAAGTGCAATGCCGATAATGGCACCTTTGATAAAATTAAGCATGACATCTCCTTATAGATGGATTTATTAATAGACAAACACGGATAAGGTCGATCATGAACCTGCTTGCAGATTCAGCGGCGGTGTAATGACATGAATGCCGGCAGATTTCAATGCGGCAATGTAGGCAGCCAGGAAAGTTCGTTGGAGGCTGACTTGTTCACCATTTTCGGCGTAGAACAGAACCTGATAGGTAAAAGTTCCGTTTTTTTCTTCAGTCAGGCCAAGGATATCCGGTCCATCCGTAATGGTTGAGAATTTCGGTACCAGATTGTGATTGACATGTTCAATCGTTCGGCGGACCAAATCAAGATCGGTCGTTGGGGCTAACGGCAATTTGATAAGTACCTGCATGTTGCTGCGCGAAAGGTTGCTAACAATCGTAATGTTGCGATTAGGAATAAAGTTAACCGTACCATCGTAGCTTTTTACTACAGTTGTGCGTAACCCTAGGCTAGTGACGGTTCCGGAAATCGTTCCTAGTTTAACCACATCACCAACATCAAACTGGGCTTCTAACAAAATGAAGAAACCAGTTACGACATCATTGACGAAGCCCTGAGCGCCAAAGCCGATCGCCAACCCGGCAACACCAGCCCCGGCGAGCAACGTGCCAACAGGAACCCCTAATGTTGAGAGGATCGCGTAAAAATAAAAGAAGAGAACAAAGTAGAAAAAAAGATTTTTGGACAACGCGTGGATAGTTTTGACGCGTGTTCCTGATAACTTGGCGCGATGTTGGTAACTTTTAAAGGTGCGATTGATGGCAAATTGGCCTAAGCGGTAGAGCGCAAGAAACAGAATTGAGAAGAATAGCAACGAGAGCACTTTATCAATCAAAGTTCCGGCAATCTGGTCCCAATTTATTTTCGTAAAGTACCTTAACCAGACATTGGATTGTCCAGTCACGGTCGCGGTTGTGAAGATCGTGCGAATCACGTGATGGCCTCCTTTGTATTAGCCTCATTTTATCAGAATCAGGGCTAGCTTGCTGGGGATTTGCCGCGTGTGAGGCAATTTTTAATGTTAGGCAGGGTTGTGGAGAAAGTGCGAGTGGCGAGTGTGGGGACGGATGGTTTCAATATGTGGTTGTAGGTGCAGAAAGCTACGTCTGAAATCGGCTTAGGATCTGAAACGCGTTTACGGGATCGGAAATCTGGAAATCTGCATGTAAGGACCTTGGATGTATTGACCACAACCCGGTCACCACGCTCAAGGCCACTTATATTCTGGTTTACGCCCATAACGCGCTCGCCAGCCCAGAAACCTGCGTGTAAGGACCTTGAGACTAAATGGCC
>OBYY01000258.1_pt1 | contig 10472 bp, 11 predicted proteins | sample 1476821 | NCBI WGS metagenome assembly OBYY01 (sample SAMEA2580218, study PRJEB22360) | human gut metagenome | biome: human gut; feature: human-associated habitat; material: faeces | place: Denmark | collected 2008/2010
GGTGATGGAACATTCTGCTATATCAGCTGACGGGGAAAGAAAGGAAAACCGCACTGGATTTCTCAAATCCAGTGCGGTTTTCCTGCATAAAATATTTTATTCCTGTTCTACCCATCGTCTTAAACAGTTATAATACGCGCCCCTTCTTTCCTCAGCAGAATCTTTTCCGTTTCCTTAAACTCATGGTCTGTAATCACTCCCGTATAATCCGACAGTTTATTAATAAAATTCATCCCCTGCCGGTTGAATTTGGAATCATCGACCACCAGAAAGGACTGCTGGCACTGATGAGTCAGCTGGCGTTTTAAGAAAGCCTTATCGATGGTCGGCGTCAGAACGTGAAATTCCTCATTGATCGCGGCCGCGCCGAAAAATCCCATATCAAACCGGAAATTTTCCATCATCTGTGTCGCATAATAGCCGACGGCGCTTCCCGTCGATTTCTGAATATAGCCGCCGCAGATAAACAGCTCCACCCGGCTGTTCTTTAAAAGCAGGGCAACCTCCAGATCATTGGTAACAACCGTCATATTCTCATATTCCATGATATGCTTTGCAATCTCATACGTAGTAGTTCCCGCATCCAGGAAAATCGTCGTCCCGCCGCGGACAAACTCTGCCGCTTTCCGGGCAATCATCTCCTTCTGGGTATGGTTGCTGACGCTTTTTACCGCGTAGTTTACCTCTGTCTTATTGACAGCACCGCCATGGCACCGCTCAATCAGCCCATCCTTCTGAAGTTTCTCCAAGTCTCTCCGGATCGTCATGGGGCTGACATCCAGCTTCCTCGCCAGTTCGTCCACCTGTACGCTGCCGTTATCCTGTATCATCCCTAAAATCTTCAACTGCCTTTCGGCCATTAACATCATAACTATGCCTCCTCATCACGACAAGCCTTCCCTGCTAAATAAAAAGGCCCGCACCGGAATACCCGGCAGCGGAGCCTTTTTATCTGCACATGAATCCCATGTGTCTATCATATATGATTACAGGAAAATACTCAATATCAAAACTTCAACAAATCCTACCGCCCATGCAATGGTCGATGTGATGGAATACGTCATAATCTGGTCTTTTACTTCGCCTACTCCCAGTGTTCGGTTCACAACCCAGAAATAGCTGTCGTTGAAATAGCTGAAGAATAAAGAGCCCACGCAGCATGCCAGTGCGCCTAAGATCGGATTAACGCCGGCCGCAATGATAATCGGTGCGGAGATACTGGCCGCCGTCGTCATGGCTACTGTACCGGATCCCTGAATAAATCTCATTGCCGTGGAGATGATGAATGGAAGAACAACGATCGGAACCGCCGTTCCTGCCAGGCCTTCTGCCATATATGTACCGAGGCCGCTGTCTTTGATAATCTGGCCCAGGGCACCGCCGCCGCCAGTTACCAGCATGATGATGCCTGCGGAGGCCATTCCTCTTTCCATTTCCTTAATGGCTTCTTCTCTGGTTAAGTTTCTTCCAAGCGTAACAATCGCCACTACGAGTCCCAAGCCTACCGCTACGATCGGAGATCCAAGGAACTGGAATATCTCCATAAAACCGGTGGTAAGGCCAAGTGCACTGGATACCGTGCTGATCAGAATCAGAATGATTGGCAGTACCAGGGGTGCAAATGACTCAAGTGTGGAAGGAAGACCGCTGAAATCCGTTGTAAAATCTATAGAATAGTCCGGCTCCTGATAGGGAAGGCGGTCAAAGCCTTCGTCGTCGTTAGGAATCTGATAGATCTTTTTTCCAACCCATCTTGCGTAAATGGTACAGGCAATCGCCATCGGAATCGCAATCACGATACCAAACAGGAGGAATTTTCCCACATCGACTCCGAAAATACCGCAGACGCCCAACGGCCCCGGTGTCGGAGGTACCAGCGTATGGGTGATAACGAGACCTGCCGCCAGTGCGACTCCCAGTGAAATCACTGATTTTTTTGTTACCTTTGAGATTGCCTTTGCAATCGGGGCAAGAATAACGAAACCGGAATCACAGAAGATCGGGATCGATACAAGGAATCCGGTAATGCCAAGCGCCTCTTCCTCTCTTCCCTTTCCAAACAGCTTTAAAAAGGTCTGAGCCATTCGTTTCGCGGCGCCGTTCAAATATCTGCCCCATCATGACACCGAAGCCGATAATAATACCGATACTTCCCAGCGTACCGCCAAATCCGGTTGTAATAGAATTGATAATGCCGAGTGTCTTGCCATTTTCCAGTGTTACATTTACCATCGGCATACCGCCCACCAGTCCGATGATAACCGCACTCATAATCAGTGCGAGAAATGCGTGGATCTTCGTCTTTAAGACCAGAACCACCAGTACGATAATACCGATCAACAGACCGATCAGCATCCTTTGCCCACTAAGTCCACCTACCATAAAATAAACCCTCCTTTAAAATAAATTAACTTTCTATTTCCATGCCCCCCGGACACGAAATACTGCTTTACTGCCGTCTCACAGCTTTCTGACCCTATTATTTCGTGAAATTCGGCGAATATTTTGCTGCCAGTAAGATTGCCTCGATCATACTGACGGCGCTTACTTTGCCTGTACCTGCGATGTCAAATGCAGTTCCATGGTCGACGGAAGTTCTGAGGATCGGCATTCCGTTTGTGATGGCAATCGTCCTGTCAAAATCCAGTGTCTTTGTCGCAATATGGCCCTGATCGTGATAGAGGGAAAGTACACTGTTGAAGCGTCCCTGTGCCGCCTGATGGAAGACGGAATCGGCACCGATCGGTCCCGTTACCGGGTAGCCTTCCGCCTGCAGTTCCTCTATGGCCGGCATAATTTCCCGTACCTCCTCATCACCGAACAGACCATGCTCGCCGCAGTGCGGGTTTAATCCGGCAATTGCCATGGTGCCTCCGGTTACGCCCAGCTTCTCGAGGGCTTCCAAACAGCGTTTTACGTAATCCTTAATTCTCTCCTTCGTGATCATATCGAGCATCTGACGCAGGGACACGTGTCTCGTTAAGAAGAATACGCGCATTCCATTGGTTTCGAACATGGTAAGAGGATCTTCCGTCCCTGTCAGCGCCCCGAAGATCTCGGTATGGCCGATAAAATGAATATCGCCTGCCTTTAACGCCTCTTTGTTGATCGGGGTGGTGGCCACCGCGTCCGCTTTCCCCTCATTGGCAAGACGAATGCTTTCAGCGATATACTCGTAAGCCGCTTTTCCGCACATTCCGCTCACTTTTCCGAATTCAAAGTGATCCATGTCGATATTGTCCAGGTCAATCAGATTTAAGATTCCCGGCTCATAGATCCCTTCTTCCGGTTCCTTCACCACGTTTACCTTTAACTCAGCTCCTGTAATCCTGACAGCCTGTTCCATGATTTTTTTGTCTCCGACAATAATGCATCTGGCTGCCTCCGTGACCTTGCTGTCCGCCAGGGCCATTGCCGTGATTTCCGGTCCGACACCCGCCGGATCTCCGATAGGAATTGCGATTAATGGTTTGTTCATAATTATTTCCTCCATTCTCTTTTTATGTTACATGTATAATTTTTCTTTCAGATATGTGATACAGCGATTGGCCGCGTCGCTTTCGCCCACCATTCCGCCCTTTGTGATGATATGCACGCCTTCGAAGTCTCCCTTTAGGAACTGGCCGTACGCCGCCAGCGGAAGGACTTCATCCAGAAGACATAAACCTGCTGTCTGGAATCTCCGGCATACAGAAACGGTGATATCTCCTCCGCTGCTGTATATCCCCTTAAATCCCTGGTGTGCAGTGAATACCCGGTGCGCAATCTCGGCAAAGGAATCGTTGATCGTTCCCGTCATATCATCCACACCGCCGGGGAAACGATCCTCATACTGTTTAAAATCAATCCTGTTTTCCGGATAAATGCCGTCGCCCGTCACAGTCAAAATATCATAAGCCCGGCTGGCCTCCAGCACCTCTTCCGTGATGCGGGTAATTTCCGCTTCCCGCTCCTCCCCGCTCTCCAGAAAACGTCTGGTGGCTGCAAATATATTATACGCAGTTCTCTGGGCCAGCCACAGTTCTTCCATCTGCTGCCTTGTCACCGGATTTACGCTGCCCACAACCGCCAAAATCTTCTTTTTCTCCTTCTTATCGGCCGGGACGATCAGCTTTCTCGCTATGGTGGCCGTGAAGACTCCCGGGTCCACAGCTACAAATTTCAGCTGGCTCGTGATCACGGCATCCGCTATCAGGTCTAAATCCTCCTGAGTCACACAGTCTGCCACGATGATCCTGCATCCGCCAGATACCAGTTCATTCATGCGGTCGGCCAGATAATGCTTCCCGTTCATCATGTCGTTCATCATGATGCTTCCAACGGGATACTTGCTCTGCTGTTCAAAGATCTGCCTCACGTCCGATACGGTAACCGGCGTCTTGGGATCCAGCGCCACCTCGGTCTTATGAAGGGGAAGCCCCTTAACCAGCATATAGCCCCCGATTACGATTCTTCCCGATGCCGGGAAACAGGGCGCCGCGATGGCTATGTAATCGTCTCCCAGCGCATCTAATATGGCGTCTGTCTCGCTTCCCACATTTCCCCGCATGGTACTGTCAATCCGCTTTGCATAGACCTTTACTCCGTCTTCCTTTAAGAGATTCGTCACATTGTAAACCCGGTTGTAGGCCAGGGAACTGCTCACTCCCCGGCTGTCCGTCGGATACATGACACAGTCGCAGCTGTCAAACAGAGACAGCTCCAGACGCTCGGAATTCATCACCGTATACGTCTGATAATTCATCTTTTTTAAAAGTACCCCCGTCGCATTTGCCCCCGTTAAATCATCTGCAACTACTATACACTGAGGCATATTATGTTCCCCCTTTTCTTTTACCGCTTTCCATATCGTTCCTATATCGTGTATGTTCGTTTGTGTTATATTATATGTTCGTTCTAGTTCGTATACTACATCAATCTGTTGGATTTGTCAAGATTATTTTTGTTTTTTTCTGTTTATTTTTCATTTTTAACTAGGAACCAGATGTTTGTTTATGTTCGATTAAAGAAACAGGCTATTTTATTCTCCGGCACCCATACGAAAAATTTTTTACATTTTTTTGAAAATTAATATTGACATTTTCGATTTCATCTCATATACTGTAGCAAAGCAAAGCGATAAACCGATGAGCAGGAGTAAGTAAGATTTTTCTATCATGCGCAGAGAGCTTCCGGCTGGTGTAAGGAAGCGTTGGTAATAAATCTGAATGGACTTGCGAGGGCGGCTTGAAACCGGTATTCCGTATAAGCGGTCCTGTCTGAGAAGGCAGGGAAGGCGTATACTGGCCGGAAGTAGATACCGACGGGTTTCCTATCCGTTACCAAGGGGAGGCACATGTTAGTGTGTTACAGAGCGGATGAATTTTTTTATTCATCAATCAGGGTGGTACCGCAGAAGAGAAATTATAGAGCTCCTGTCCCTCTTTATCCATAGTTTATGGGTAAGAGGGACAGGAGCTTTTTTGCTGTCACAGGAAAGTACCGCCAATAACGATCATTCACGAAAGGAGCGTTTACCAGTTATGAAACTCACACCAGACTGTACAGAAATTGAAGCACTCGCAGCAAAGTATCCCATCATTCCGGTATGCAGGGAAGTGTTCGCCGATATTGTAACGCCGATCACACTGCTGAGGAAAATCGCAGGTTTAAGCAGCCGCTACTGCCTGCTGGAAAGTATTGAGGGCGGTGAAAACTGGGGACGCTACTCGTTCCTCGGATATGATCCCATTCTCCGGGTTACCTGTAAAGACCGCGTGGTAACGATCCGCCGGAAACCAGCCGGCCCGGCCGAAAAAATCATAGAAACAGACCGGCCCTTCGACATACTCAGAGATATTTTAAAGGAATACCGCTCTCCAAAACTTAAGGGAATGCCCCCGTTTACAGGCGGTTTCATCGGATACTTCGCCTATGGCATGATTGGTTATGCCGAGCCGACGCTCAACATCAAAAAGGGAGAGTGCAGCGATTTCGACTTAATGCTGTTCGACACGGTGATCGCCTACGATCATTTAAAACAGAAGATCGATATCGTGGTCAACATGAAGACCGGGCAACGGGCGGAATGCATGGCAAATTACGGGGCCGCCTGCGCCAGACTGGAGAGCATCGCTCAGATGATCGCAAACCCTGCACCTCTGGAAAAATCGGTGGCGGACGACAAACCGGAATTCACCTGCAACATCTCCAAAGAAACGTACTGCAGGATGGTGGAAAAGGCGAAAGAATACATTGTGGACGGAGATATCTTCCAGGCGGTCATTTCCAGACAGTTTTCCAGCGAGTACCACGGAAGCCTGCAAAACGCCTACCGGGTTCTACGAACCACCAATCCTTCTCCCTACATGGTTTACCTGCGTATGGACGATATGGAGATCATGAGCACCTCACCGGAGACCCTGGTTCGTTTGAAGGACGGACGGCTCACCACATTTCCGGTAGCCGGGTCCAGACCCAGAGGCGCAGCGCCAGAGGAAGACGACAGACTGGAAAAGGAGCTTCTGGCCGATGAAAAAGAGCTGGCCGAACACAACATGCTGGTCGACCTGGGACGAAACGATCTGGGAAAAATCTCAAAGTTCTCCACCGTGGAGGTCACCGGATACCAGATGATCCACAAATATTCCCGCATTATGCACATCTGCTCCCAGGTGGAGGGGGATATCTTAAATGGCTGCGATGCGTTTTCCGCCATTGAAGCGGTTCTCCCGGCAGGCACCTTATCCGGTGCGCCGAAGATCCGGGCGTGTGAAATCATCGAAGAGCTGGAACCGGTGCCGAGGGGCATCTACGGCGGAGCGCTGGGATACATCGATTTCACCGGCAACATGGATACCTGTATTGCGATCCGAATGGCAGTAAAAACCAATGGAAAGGTCTATGTTCAGGCTGGCGGCGGCATTGTGGCCGACAGCGTTCCGGAAAAAGAATATGAGGAATCAGCCAACAAGGCGAAAGCCGTAATTCACGCCATCGAGGCGGCAAGCGAGGTGAATGACTGATGATATTACTGATCGATAACTATGACAGCTTTTCTTACAATCTGGTCCAGCTTTTCGGCACGCTCTGTCTGGAGAACAGAATAAGTCTTACCCCCTCTCGTCCGGGGGAATCTGCCGGATCCGAGGCGGCCGGGCTGGAACCGGATATCAGGGTGATCCGAAACGACGCGATGACCACAGAAGATATCCGGAACCTTCATCCGGACCACATCATCCTCTCTCCCGGACCCGGATATCCAAAAGATGCCGGTGTCTGTGAGGATGTGGTCCGCCAGATGAAGGGAGAGGTTCCGATCCTGGGCGTGTGTCTCGGTCATCAGGGCATCTGTGAGGTATTCGGAGCCGAGATCGTTCATGCGGCTAAGCTGATGCACGGCAAGCAGAGCACCATCACCATTGACAACAGCGATCCCATTTTCCAGGATCTTCCGAAAAGGATTCCGGCGGCCAGATACCACTCTCTCATCGCCAGACGCAGTTCTCTCCCTGATTCTTTAAAAGTAATCGGTGAGGATGATATGGGAGAAATCATGGCGGTCCGCCATACCAATTATCCGGTCTACGGTCTCCAGTTTCATCCGGAATCGATACTGACTCCGGACGGCATGACGATACTCAGGAATTTTCTCAACATATAACAGGCAAACAGAAACGAACAGCATTCATTCTTATAAATGGAGGTAACAGACTATGATACAGCAGGCAATTCACGATGTAATTGAAGGACAGGATTTAAGCTTTGAAGCGGCAAAAGAGGTGATGAACGAAATCATGAGCGGCGAGACGACTCCCGCACAGATGGCTGCATTTTTAACAGGACTCCGGATGAAAGGAGAGACCATCGATGAAATCACGGCATGTGCGACGGTCATGAGAGAAAAAGGACTTAAGCTGGAACCGGATTTCGCAGTAATCGATATTGTAGGCACCGGCGGCGACGAGGCCGGCACCTTTAACATTTCCACCACCAGTGCATTCGTGGTAGCGGCAGGCGGGGTTCCGGTGGCAAAGCACGGAAACCGCAGCGTCTCCAGCAAGAGCGGGGCGGCCGATGTACTGGAAAACCTGGGCGTAAACTTAAAGCTTACGGTGGAACAGTCAGAACAGATTTTAAAAGACACGGGCATGTGCTTCATGTTCGCACAGTCCTACCACTCTTCCATGAAATATGCAGGGCCGGTCCGCAAGGAACTGGGAGTCCGCACCATTTTCAACATTCTGGGGCCTCTGGCCAATCCGGCCGGAGCCACCATGCAGCTTTTGGGCGTCTATGATGAGAAGCTGGTGGAGCCGCTGGCAAAAGTGCTCAGCAATCTGGGTGTCAACCGGGGACTGGTGGTCTGCGGCAACGACGGACTGGATGAAGCTACCGTCACCGGACCGACCCATGTGTGCGAAATCCGTTTCGGAGAGCTGACCATGTACGAAATCACCCCGGAACAGTTCGGTTTCTCCCGCTGTGACTTATCAGAACTGGTAGGCGGAAATCCAGAAGAAAACGCCCGGATTACCAGGGATATCTTAACCGGAAAGCTCACCGGACCCAAGCGCGATATCGTGGTATTCAACTCCGCCTTAAGCCTCTATCTCGGAATTGACGACTGCACCATCGAAGACTGCATTGTTCTGGCAAACGATTTAATCGATTCCGGAAAGGCGGCCGCCAAGCTGGAGGAATTTGCAAAAGCAACAAACCAATACAACATTCCGTCTGCTGCCGGCGAAACCGGAAAGTCCCCCTCCCAGCCGTTTGGTGGAATGTAACAGGAGGCCGCCATGATTTTAGATACACTGGCTGCTTCCACCAGGAAACGGGTGGAGGCTGCAAAAGAAAAAATCCCCCTGGGGACCATGATGAACCTGGCCTCCCAGGCGTCAGAAGCCCGGCAAAATGGTGCGAAGGAAAGCGTGTTTTCCTTTGAAAAGGCGTTAAAGGAGCCGGGAATGTCCTTCATCTGCGAGGTAAAGAAGGCATCCCCTTCCAAAGGCCTGATCGCCCCGGATTTCCCCTATGTCGATATCGCCAGGGATTACGAGGCCGCCGGAGCCGCCGCCATCTCCGTTCTCACCGAACCCGAATATTTTCTGGGCAGCAGCGACTATCTGAGGGAAATCCGAGGGCACGTCTCTGTGCCCCTGCTTCGCAAGGATTTTACCATTGATCCCTACCAGATTTTCGAGGCAAAGGTCATCGGGGCTTCCGCAGTCCTGTTGATCTGCGCCCTCCTCGACACAGAGACGCTTCGCACCGGAATTCATTTGTGCGACAGCCTGGGAATGAGCGCACTGGTCGAAGCACACGATGAAGAGGAGATCAAATCCGCACTCCGGGCAGGCGCCCGGATCATCGGCGTCAACAACCGGAATTTAAAGACCTTTGAGGTGGATTTCTCCAACTCCATCCGCTTAAGGAACCTTGTGCCGGAAGGCGTACTCTTTATAGCGGAGAGCGGAGTAAAATCAGCGGAGGATATCCGGCTTCTCCATAACGCCGGGGTGGATGGCGTACTGATCGGTGAAACGCTGATGCGTTCCGGCAGCAAGAAGCTCATTCTTGATTCCTGGAAACAGGCGTGTGAGTAATGTAAGAAATGCAGAAGGAGTCTGAATGATGAAGATAAAGATTTGCGGCCTGACACGGCCGGAAGATATCGCGGCCGTAAATGAGTACCGGCCCGACTACATCGGTTTCGTCTTTGCGCCCAGCAGGCGGAACGTGAGCGAGATGAGGGCCGCCGGGCTGAAAAAGCTCCTGTCGCCGGAAATCATGGCTGTTGGCGTATTTGTCAACAGTCCCATAGAAGACATTGTGCGGATCGCCAGCCGGGGAATTATCGACGCAGTCCAGCTCCATGGAGATATGGATGGCTTTGAGACAGCACGGTATGCAGAGAATTTAAAGAAGGCGCTGGCCGCGACAGGGCTGGCCGCTTCCGTTCCCCTCATCCGGGCAGTGCGCGTAAAGGACAGAGACGATATCCAAAGGGCCGTAAGTTATCCGGCCGAATATCTGCTGTTTGATACCTTTGTCAAGGATCAGTACGGCGGAAGTGGGGTCCGTTTCGACTGGTCTTTAATTCCCCACATCGAAAAGCCGTGGTTTCTGGCCGGCGGACTCTCTGCCGCCACCATAAAAGAAGCATTGAAAACAGAGGCCTGCTGCCTCGACTTAAGCAGCGCAGCCGAAACTGGCGGACGGAAAGACCCGAAAAAAATCCAGGAAATCATACAAACAGTAAGGAGTGCTTAATCATGTCAAAAGGAAGATTTGGACAGCACGGAGGACAATTTATCCCCGAAACGCTGATGAATGCAGTAAATGAGCTGGAGACAGCCTATGAAAAATACATTTGTCCTGCAGCCCGGTCCATCATGCACGGAATAGCTTTGAATATCGAATAATAATCCTTTCTTTTCCATATATGACTTCCTTAATTAATTATTTTATTTTTTGTAGTTTTCGCAACT
>OBYY01000267.1_pt1 | contig 10280 bp, 6 predicted proteins | sample 1476821 | NCBI WGS metagenome assembly OBYY01 (sample SAMEA2580218, study PRJEB22360) | human gut metagenome | biome: human gut; feature: human-associated habitat; material: faeces | place: Denmark | collected 2008/2010
TTGGTGCCGGTATCGGCCGCATGAATATTTATACCGTCCGGCAGGCGACTGAAGGTTTGGCACGGTTTATGGATACCTTGACTGACGAAACTAAGGCTCGGGGTGTTGCTATTAGTTACGATTCTCGGTACATGAGTCAGGAATTTGCCTACCAAAGCGCAGGCGTTCTCGGCGCTCATGGCATTAAGAGTTACGTCTTTGATCAACTGCGGCCAACACCGGAGCTGAGTTTTGCTGTCCGTCACCTGAAGACATATGCCGGAATTATGATCACAGCTAGCCATAACCCGAAACAATATAATGGCTATAAGATTTATGGCCCTGATGGCGGTCAAATGCCTCCGGAAGAGTCTGACAAGATTACTAAATATGCGCGGTCGGCTGATGATCTTTTTGCCATCAAGGCCTTGAACGTTCACGAGTTACGGGCTAAGGATTTGATGCAGCCAATTGGTGAAGATGTCGATGAAGCTTATTATGCTGAAGTCGCAACGGTTACGATTAATCATGATTTGATCAAAACCGTTGGGAAAAACATGTCGCTGGTTTATAGCCCGTTACATGGTACCGGTCGGATTCCGGCACAAATGGTCTTGCGTAATGCCGGATTTGAAAATTTCCGGTTGGTTGCGAAACAAAGTGTTGCTGATCCGGAATTTGCCACAACGCCATTTCCAAATCCTGAGTTTGCCCAAGTTTTTGATTTGCCAATTGAACTTGGCAAGAAAATTGGGGCCGATGTTCTGATTGCCACTGATCCCGATGCTGATCGGCTGGGAACTGCGGTTAAAGTTGGCGATCACTATCAGTTGTTGACCGGTAATCAAATTGCGTCTGTGCTATTGCATTATATTCTTGAAGCACGTAAACAAGCCGGAACTTTGCCAAAGAACGGTGCGGTCGTCAAGTCGATTGTTTCCACTGAGTTGGCAACGGCCATTGCCAAAGATTATGGCGTGGACATGATCAATGTGCTCACCGGCTTCAAGTTTATCGGTGATCAGATCAAACATTTCCAGGCAACAGGCGAACATGAATTCCTGTTTGGCTTTGAGGAAAGCTATGGCTATCTAATCAAACCGTTTGTGCGTGATAAGGATGCCATCCAGTCAACTGTTTTGCTAGCTGAAGTGGCCGCATACTATCAATCACAAGGCAAGACACTTTGGGATGGCGTTCAGGAACTTTACAAGAAGTATGGCTACTACGCCGAAAAGACTGTTGGCGTTGATTTTGAAGGCGTTGACGGGCCTAAGCAGATGGCTAATCTGATGACCAAATTCCGTGAAGAACAGCCAGATGATTTTGCTGGCGTTAAGATCGCGAAAGTTGAAGATTTCCTGAGTCAAGAAGCTAAGTCCGCAGATGGCACAGTTGAAAAGCTGACGATGCCATCCAGCAATGTGCTGAAGTATATTTTGGCAGACGGTACCTGGATTGCCATTCGGCCATCCGGTACAGAGCCGAAAGTGAAGTTCTACGTTGGCACCAAAGCCGATACGGATGCAAAGGCGCAAGAAAAGCTTGATGCCTTTGAGAAAGCTTTGGATGCTTTTCGTAAGGAAGCTTAGATGAACGATTCACGTGGTCAGCGGTTGCAGTCGTGCTAGTGAATGCAATGTGATAACCGCGGATAAAAGTGTATTTTAACCGATAGATCCTAAAGGGCAGCCTTTGGGGTCTATTTTTTGATTTTGCGCTAATGCAACCGTGACGCTAAATCTAGCGTTGGAGCTAAAAGTATACGGAAAAGTAAGCGTTTTCTGTTTCTGCCACAGCTTTCTTTAGTATACTTTGGTTACTATGACAAATTGACAGGCGGGGGGCGATTGCGTGACGTATTTAATCATTGAAGACGAACCGGCATTGGGGAAGACGCTTCAGACCTATTTCAGTCGTGACGAAGAGGTTTGGCTAGCGGCGACACTGGCAAAAGCCACCACGATTGTGAAAACAGAACATCCGGCGTTGATCATTTTAGACTTGGGCATGCCGGATGGGGACGGTTTGGCGTGGTTGAAACGGTGGCGGGCTTATTTGACGGCTAAAGTGATTGTTTTGACGGCAAATGATGACGAGTCAACCACGATTGCCGGCTTGGATCTTGCCGATGATTATGTGGTCAAGCCGGTGAGTCTTAAGGTTCTTAAAGCACGGATTGCCAAACAATTACCGGGAGAGTCCCAGCAATTTGGGGCCGTTGCGCTAAATCTGCGGACAGGTCAGGTCACTAAAAACGGCAAACCAGTTAGGCTTACAAGTGCCGAACAACGACTGCTGGCCTATTTCTTTGTTAATCCCAACCAAATTTTGACCCGTGAACAGTTGCTGGCCGCTTTATGGGATACGCGCGAACAATTTGTTGCTGATAACACGTTGACGGTAACGATTAAACGGCTGCGCGAAAAATTGGAAGATGATCCCGCCAAGCCAACACTCATAAGAACCGTACGAGGAATGGGGTATTTTATCGATGGTTAAGCATGCTTATTGGACGATGCCTGAGACGCGTCAAGTGTTTCAATTGACAGCGATATTAATTGGGATTCTTTGGACGGTACTTTTATTAACCAGTATCACCGTACCGGATATGCGCATATGGTTGGTGCTGGTGGGCGGTTTGGCTACTGGCATAAGTGTTTGGTTAACATGGTGCTGGGCGCGAAAGTTTAGTTATCATTTTGATCAAGCGCTTTTGCAATTGGATATGACGAAGGAAACCGAGGACAATTACCTAATTGATCGCAATGATGAAGGTTTATTTTCTGACTTCAATAATCGTCTCTATCACTATGCGCGCCAAATGCAAGCCGAGCGTGAGGCTATTAAGCGTGATCGTGATCATCTCAATGAGGCGATTACGGATATTGCGCATCAGTTACGGACGCCACTTGCAGCCAACAGTAACTTGCTTGAGATGATGACTGAATCGAATTGGAAAACGACGCGGCTGGCTTTGCAGGCACAACAGCAGCACCAAGCGCAATTAATCGAGCAGCTGATCTTACTGGCAAAAGTTGATACGCATACGTTGAGTCAGCGGCGGGAAATCGTTGTGTTGACCGACCTTGGGAAAGCAGCCCTTAGTCCATTCTTGCGCCAGATTGCCGACAAAGAGATTACCGTTGATTGGCAAGTGCCACCAGCGCTGACGATCAACGTTAATTCGGTATTGGTCAAAGAAGCCTTTGCCAATGTTTTTAAAAATGCAGTCGCGCATACCCCGGTTGGCGGCCGAATGAGTGTGCGCGGAATCGGTGACCCGGTGCGCACGCGGCTTATGATTATGAATACCGGTCAACCAATTGCCGCTCAGGACCTGCCACATTTGTTCGAGCGCTTTTACCGTGGTCAATATGCTACTGCCAACAATGTGGGCATCGGACTGGCAATTGCTGCTGGCATCACTACTGCCAATGATGGTCGGCTAACTGCAGCTAATACTGCCAATGGTGTCCAAATGACTTTCGAATTTTTCCGCTGATACGGTGGCTGTCACTCACCTGTCACTTGGCGTTGCTAAAATGACGGCAAGAAACCGATAACAGGATAGGCTGTTGTCGGGTAAAGGAGGAGATTTGGGATGGCAATTTTAACGGCACGCCAATTGACCAAGCAATATGCTGGTGAAGCGCATCCGGCACTGGATCATGCCAATTTGACGATTGAACAAGGCGAGTTTGTTGCCATAGTGGGGCCGAGTGGTTCAGGAAAGTCAACCTTGCTTCATTTGTTAGGCGGGATTGATCAGCCAACCAGTGGGGAGGTCCGGTTATATGACACGGATATCTACGCACTGAATCAAACGCAACTGGCGATTTTTCGACGTCGGCAAGTCGGCTTGATTTATCAGTTTTACAACTTGATTCCGAACTTGACGGTGGCTGAGAATATCACATTGCCAGCGGATTTGGATGGACGGTCAATTAAAGAAGCCGTTTTGACGGAGATGTTAACAACCTTGGGCCTTGTCGAAAAGGCATCTGCTTTGCCTAATCAGCTTTCAGGCGGGCAGCAGCAACGGGTGGCAATTGGACGGGCGTTAATCAATCATCCCGCGGTTATTTTGGCCGATGAACCTACAGGCAATCTTGATCGCCGGAATTCACAGGATGTGATGACGCTACTACGACAAGCCAATATTAAGCAGGGGCAGACACTGGTCGTGATCACCCATGATCCAGACATTGCCAGTCAAGCTGATCGTATTGTCCGCATTGACGATGGGGTCGTGAGCGGGGGGCGGTGAGATGATGGGGATCGTGGGACATTTGACTAAAGAGCAGCTGTTGGGTCAAAAAGCGCGGACCGTGACGACCATTTTAGCAATGGCAGTCGCTGCCACCTTGACACTTGCAACCTTAATCGGCATTTATTCGGCGAGACATTCGATGTATCAAAAGAATATCCAAAGTACTGGCGGCATGCAGTTTGCAATCTCGCAGTTAGATCGACAAACGGCAAAGGCAATCGGGAAAGACTCAGCAATCGCCAAAAGTGTGGTTTATCAACGGCAAGGAACGGTTGATATTAAGGAACCGGGAGTGGCAAAAACGATGGCATCACCGTTACTAACGTTACCAAAAGCGGCCATGCAACGATTAGTGAAGCCGGTGGTACTTGCCGGGCGGTTGCCAAAACAGCCAAACGAAGCCATTCTTGCCCAGGATTTGGTGACAAAGCAGTATCGAATTGGTCAGATTATTCAAAGTCGGCAGCAGGGCAAAAACATTCAGTTGAGAATTGTCGGTAGTTATCGCGGATACGCAGGACTGTTGCCACCTGATGGCGTTTTAACACTTGGTACGGTGACCGGGTCCAAAGATTACACGGTGGCAGCTGCTTTTAGAGACTACAGTAATTTTTATGGAAAGCTTCATGCACTGACATCGCAGCATCGAGTGCATTCGCGTCAGCTGGCAATTAATAACATGGCATTAGAACGGGCAGGCGAGTCACGTGATGTTAAGCTGAGAGTCATGTTTGCCTTATTGGTAGTCGTTATTTTAAGTGTGATTGGGTTCGTATCGCTAGCGTTAATTTATACAAGTATTAATCTTAGTGTCCGGTCACAAACACAGCGTTATGGCTTATTACGTTCAATTGGCGCGACCCCTAAACAATTGCGCAGACTAGTTTATTCATAGGCGGCGATGCTTGCTTTTCCGGCGTTTTTAATTGGTATCGGAATGGGAATCGGTGGCTTAGCAGTCGCATTTCACATCCTCAATCAGCGCTTTATAGTGCAAGGAAATACCTTCAGATTATTCCTTGTGATTGATTGGTGGCCAATTTTTCTAGGGGCGATCTTCATGTTCTTAGTGACGTTGGTAGCTGCGTGGCGCCCGGCACATCGCGCGGCTTCAGTCAGTCCGATTGCGGCGGGGGCAACACTGGCAATGGCGGTTCAAATGCTGCCTGAGAGTGTGAAGATTAGTCGCCGGTCGCGTCGGCTTAGTCCGATCGAGCGGCTACTCCGTTCCCCAACTGCAAAGCTAGCTTATAAGCAGTATCGCCGGTTAGGGTGGTCAAAACTGACGATGATCGCGACTTTATCACTCTCACTGATGATTTTTATTGGTTTAACCGGTTTCTTTCGAAGTGTTTTGACGTTGAACAATGAAACTTTCACGCAGCAAGCTGATGTTACCATTGCCAGTACCGCTGCCGTGGATGCTATACCCTGGACATTTGAACCTTCAGAAGATGCAGGGATCAAGCAGGCAACTGTGACTGGAACCAAGCAAATGCAGCTGGCTCATGCGCCGAAAGCTTTTGGAGACAAAATAAATATCATCGTTGTTAGCGACCGGCTTTTTCAAACTGCTTTTCAGAATCAGCCGACTGTTTTGACCAGTAGCCAACTGGTTGTGAATTCAAAGACCGGTCAGCGTGAGCAACGGTGGCAACTGCCGAGAGACTTTTCTGGGACCTTACAGCTGATCAATCGGCGCGGAGAAAAGCAATTCACGCAATCAATTCGCGTCGTGACTAAAACAACAGCGGCGTTGGGTAAGTGGCAATTTGGCGATCAATCCGGATTAGTCCTGTCCCGTGATCGGTATCTGAAACTATTAAAAGCATTGGCCATCAATGATCGTGAGCTTGATTATTCGATTCAAACGCAACTGACCCAGGCTAAATTTCATGATTCGGTTGCAAAAATATTACGCAAAATGGTGCCTCAAGGAGCACTGAATGATCAGATTGCTAATCGAGCCCAGGAAAGTTCGTTTGGATTGGCTATTCAAGTGATGGTTTACGGGTTTTTAACCTTACTAACCTTGGTGAGTCTTGCTAACATTGTCAATCATATTTTTGCCAACTTACTGCAAAGACGGCGTAGTTTGGCGATGTTGCAAAGCGTGGGGATGACGCCGCGTCAGATCACAAGCATGATTGGCCTTGAAAATGGTTTTTTGTTTGGAACAAGTTTAGTCATTGGCAGCATTCTCGGAACCGGACTGACATGGTTACTTTATCGCGTGGCAAACACTGGCATAGCGTTTAATTATCGCGTGCCATGGCAAGAGATCTTGATTGCAGGGGGAATGTTGATGCTTATTTGGGCGGTATTTACCGGCGTGAGTCATCAAATACTGAAACATCAAGATCTTGACCAATTGATTTGGTTGAGTTAGCAAGAGCCTGTTTTTAGGTGGTGTCACAGTTGCTGCTTTAGGGTTTCTATCGCTTTGATCAATGTTATCCATATTCGTTATTGGGATAGTGACTGACATCATGGAGTGGACAATGCTTCAGCGTTTTAATTGGCTCTAGCCGCGTTCGCAAGCGCAAAAGTCTGCGTGTAAGGACCTTGGTCGCAATGGCTAAAATGGGTGGCTATTATGCCAGAATGTAAATCCCTGTATACACTTATAAACGCGTTCACAGGGCCAGAAACCTGCGTGTAAGGACCTTGAGCCTAAATGGCAAAGCCCAGCCATTTAGGCTCAAGGCCACTTACACTCCGGTTTCTAAGCGGCCCTGTTCACGCTTTCTTTCTATAACGCGCTCCCCGGCGCAGAGACCTGCATGTAAGGACCTTGGTCGCAATGACCAAAGTGCGGCCATCACGCCCAAGGCCGCTTACACTCCGGTCTCTAACCGCGCCGGCTCGCGCTCACTGTGAATTTTCTTGCAATGCCTACTTGATGGTGGTAGTCTTTTAACAATTTAAGTAAATTTCACGATCAGACACGACAACTATCAGGAGGTCATTTCGAAATGGGCATGCACCAATTTATCCAAGGACTGAGCAATCTGGAAACACTGCGGCGGGCACCGGGCTTTTTCAAGTATCAGGAGCATTCGGTGGCGGCTCACAGTTTCAAGGTGGCGGAGATCGCGCAGATGTTGGGCGATGTTGAGGAGTTAGCTGGAAACAAGGTTAATTGGCAGATGCTCTATGAGAAGTCACTCAATCATGATTATACCGAGCGCTTCATCGGTGATATTAAGACGCCAGTGAAATATGCAACCCCAACGTTACGGCAAATGTTGGCTGACGTTGAGGCTACCATGACGGAAAACTTCATCAAAAATGAAATTCCACACGATTTTCAGGATCGTTATCGTCGGCGGTTATCTGAGGGCAAAGACGAAACGCTCGAAGGTCAGATCCTGAGCGTTGCGGATAAGATTGATTTACTGTATGAAGGTTTTGGGGAAATCGAAAAAGGCAATCCGGAGCAGGTTTTTCTCGATATCTATTCGGAAAGTTTAAGTACTATTTTAAAGTTCAAGAATCGTCCGAGTGTTCGCTACTTTCTTGATGAAGTATTACCGGATATGCTAGATGAGAAGTTCGCCAGTCGGGATCAACTGGCTAAATTGACTAAAGAAACCATGGCAGAACATGAGACTGGCAAGTAGCGAAAGTATGTTCGCTATGTTATAATATGCAGGATGAAAGTTGGGATGCGTTTCTTATCGGTTCCAACTTTTTTAATGAGAAGGTTTTAGTGTGGTTGTGAGCTTTGCGTTGGCCGGTTAGCGCTCGCCATAACGCGTTCACCGGCGCAGGGATCTGCGTGTAAGGACCTTGGTCGCAATGGCCAAGAGCGGGCCATCACGTCTAAGGCCGCTTACACTCCGACTTCTAACCGCGCCGGTTCACGCTCACCATAACGCGTTCGCCAGCCCAGAAACCTGCACATAAGGACCTTGGTCGCAATGACCAAAGACCAGTCATTACGCCCAAGGCCGCTTATGTTCCGGTTTCTAACCGGGCTGGCTCACGCTCACTTTTCTTTGGAGGTACATCGATGATTGAACGAATTGCTGATCGTAAATTTGATTTGGTTTCGCCTTATAAGCCAGCCGGGGACCAGCCCCAGGCGATTGCTAAGCTGACTAAGGGGTTTGAAGAAGGTAAAAAGGCGCAAATTCTGTTAGGTGCAACCGGGACCGGGAAGACGTTTACGATGAGCAATATCATCGCTAACTTGAACAAACCGACTTTGATTTTATCGCATAATAAAACGTTGGCTGGTCAGCTGTATGGTGAGTTTAAGGAGTTTTTCCCACATAACGCGGTTGAGTACTTCGTGTCTTATTACGATTATTACCAACCTGAAGCCTATGTGCCTAGCACGGACACTTATATTGAAAAAGACAGTGCCATTAATGATGAGATTGATAAATTGCGGCATAGCGCTACCAGTGCGTTGCTTGAGCGTAATGACGTGATTGTCGTTGCTTCGGTATCTTCTATCTTTGGCTTGGGTGATCCGCATGAATATAAGAACCATGTGTTATCGTTGCGGACTGGGATGACCATTGACCGAAATACGTTGTTGCGGCAATTAGTAGATATTCAGTTTGATCGTAACGATATTGATTTTCAACGCGGTCGTTTTCGGGTACGGGGAGATGTGGTGGAAATTTTCCCGGCCAGTCGTGATGATCACGCCATCCGCGTTGAATTTTTCGGTGATGAAATTGATCGGATTACCGAAGTCGATGCTTTGACGGGTGAAGTGATTGGTACGCGAGATCATGTTGCCATTTTCCCGGCCACTCATTTCATGACGAGCGATGAACAAAAAGTCGAGGCAATTAAGAGTATTTCTGCAGAACTCGAGGATCGCTTAAAAGTGTTGCGCGGTGAAAACAAGCTTCTAGAAGCCCAACGGTTAGAGCAGCGTACTAATTATGATATTGAAATGATGCGCGAAATGGGCTTTACCAGTGGGATTGAAAATTACTCGCGCCACATGGATGGTCGGAAACCCGGAGAACCGCCGTATACGTTGCTCGACTTTTTCCCGAAAGACTTTACGATTATGGTTGATGAAAGTCACGTTACGATGCCACAGGTTAAAGGCATGTATAATGGCGATCGGGCCCGGAAACAGATGTTGATTAATTATGGGTTCCGTCTGCCAAGTGCCTTGGACAATCGACCTTTGAAGATTGATGAGTTTGAAAAACATGTCAAACGGATTCTTTATGTGAGCGCAACGCCAGGACCTTATGAACTGAGTCGCGTTCCTAAAGAAGATATTGCTGAACAGATTATTCGACCGACCGGGTTGTTGGATCCTAAAATCGAAGTGCGTCCGGTGATGGGTCAGATTGATGATCTGGTTGGCGAGATCAACAAGCGGATTGATGCGCATGAACGAGTCTTCATCACAACGTTAACTAAGAAAATGGCGGAAGATTTAACCGACTATCTTAAGGATATGGGAATTAAAGTCCGTTATTTGCATAGCGACATTAAGACGCTTGAACGAACCCAGATTATTCGTGATTTGCGGCTAGGTAAGTTTGATGTATTGATCGGGAGTTTCTTCGTTAGTGAAGGGATTGATGTACCGGAAGTATCATTAATTGCGATTCTGGATGCCGATAAGGAAGGCTTCTTGCGGGCAGAGCGTTCGCTGATTCAGACGATTGGCCGGGCATCGCGTAATGAACATGGTAAAGTCATTATGTACGCTGACAAGGTCACGGATTCGATGAAAGCCGCGATTGATGAAACTCGGCGGCGACGGGCAATTCAAGAGAAGTTTAACGAAGAACATCACATCCAACCCAAGACGATCATCAAACCAATTCGGGCGGCTATTTCAACCTATGAACAATCGGATGACGAAAAAGCCGATGCAAAGAAGACTTTTGCTGAAGTTGATTACGAAGATATGAGTAAAGCGGATAAGAAAGAACTGGTTGCCAACCTCCGTTCACAGATGCAGGCGGCGGCCAAAAAGTTGGACTTTGAGCAGGCAGCTTCTTTGCGCGATACGATTTTGGAATTGCAAGCGGATATGTCT
>OBYY01000269.1_pt1 | contig 10245 bp, 10 predicted proteins | sample 1476821 | NCBI WGS metagenome assembly OBYY01 (sample SAMEA2580218, study PRJEB22360) | human gut metagenome | biome: human gut; feature: human-associated habitat; material: faeces | place: Denmark | collected 2008/2010
CTCAGTCGGTTTTCCACAATTCTACCAGATTCAGCAGATACTAGACAGGTTCTTAGACTTCTTGTCTAACAATTGTAGGGCACTTCATATTCCTCAAAGCGGTGATCGAATTGATGACAATTTAGCAACGCCTATGAACCAAATGCTATCCAGAATTCATACGTTAACAACTAATGAAGCTATACGCAATAGCAACAGTGGTAAGAACAGAGCGTATGATGAACAGAATGTCCAGTATGTGATGTGGCTAACCGAGGAAGATGACCGTGTTTGTGATATTTGTGAACCACTTGATAGACAAACATTTGCCTATGGACAAGCACCGATTCCAGTCACGGATACTCATCCAAGGTGTCGTTGCCAGCTGGTAGCCTGTGATGAAGATGGGAATCTGCTGTCTGGTGAACTTGATAGGGTATTTAAGGAGACGGATTTACAATTCAAGTGCAACAAATTAGTCAAATAGAAAAGACTCATAGCCTGAGTCCTTGTAAAATGGAATCACCACAAGACCAACTACAAGGAGAACTCGACTATGAGTCCGTACACCCATCTTACCTTAAAAGACCGTGAATCGATACTGCTTGGTATCTCTACAGGCAAAACTCTTGATACCATCGCCAAAGAGATAGGTCGTTCCAAGAGTACAGTCAGCCGTGAAATTGCACGTAACGGCGGCTGGCGGAACTATTCGGCAGCCACCGCTCAGTACCGCTACCGGCGGGTTCGCTTGGCTAGCAGGCGTCCTCGGATCCTCGATCGACCGGGGACTCGTGACGCTGTCATTCGATATATCACGGTGCTACATTGGTCGCCTGAGCAGATTGCCGGTCGCTTGTCACTAGAAGGCAGTCCTATTCGCATCAGCTATTCGACTATCTACAGAGGTATCTACCTAGATAATCTCGGCGTTCCATTGAAGAGCCATGGTGCTCGCGGGCTACCAAGGCTGCTTCGACACCGAGGCAAGACGCGCAAAATCAAAGGCACCATAAATGAACGCCGGGGGCGCTTCAATGACGTGCCATCAATTCACGACCGACCCCGGTCGGCAGAAAATCGCAGCTGGTTTGGTCACTGGGAAGGCGATACAGTGCGCGGTAAAACAGGACACTCTGCATTAGTAACATTAGTTGACCGTAAATCACGCTATCTGCTTTCGAAGCGAACGGCCAACGCAAAAGCTGACACTGTTAGAGACGTCATGATTGAGCTGCTTGGTGCCTTACCAGCTAACCGAGTAAGAACAGTGACTCCTGACCGTGGAAGGGAGTTTGCCCGGTACAGGGAGCTGGCAGAGCGTCTGAATACAAAGGTCTTCTTTCCTGACCCACACGCGCCTCAACAACGAGGAACTAACGAAAACACCAACGGACTGATTAGAGAATACTTTCCCAAGAACACAGACCTAGACCTTCAGAGCGACCAGGAAATTGAGACTTACATTGAACAACTGAATAATCGACCACGCAAGGTCTTAGGCTGGAAGACGCCATCAGAAGTCTTCATGGGTAAAAAGTTGCACTTGAGTTGACAATTCGTCATCTAAAAAGGGTCTAGCATCTCCAGTGTTGATTACTACCAACACCAAAAATTCTAGACCCCGTAAAGTCCGCGCCCGTGACAATGCTACGCAAGCAGAATAACGACAAGACCCGGCACGACCCATGCGCATGCTTGCGTGGAGGCCGTGTCGGGTCTTTTGTCAGATACCGTCAGTGATAAACCAATTGTTGCTTTGCTTGGATAGGGTCAGGGTGTATTGCGAGACTTGGCTCATATCATTGTCAGTGTCGAGATACTTCACTGATAAGGTGACGGTCAGGCTGTTCTTAGTCTTCTTAAAGACTGGATCTAGAAGTTCCACGAACTTAAGGTTGCGTTCGATTGGTCGCGTGCCGTTTTTGACATAATATTTGAGTTCATTGCGATCGCTTTTCGGGTACAAGGCGAAGAACGTCTTGAGAAACTTAGTTACGTCATCGGCAGTGCTGCTAGCTACCGTGTTATCAGATTGGGTGTCTGGTAACTTGATTCGAGCTGTTGCTGGTTCCGCAGCGACGGTTGGGTTCTTGGTGACCACCATATCGCCGTTGTCATTTTGCATGACGTTGATGGTGTAGGTGCTGGTCACTGACTTCTTGTCTTTGCCCTTGGTGAGGTCTTGCTTCACCGTAAATAGTACGCGGAACGTGTCTTTGGCTGTCTTGCTCACGTCCCAGACCTTGACCTCACTCACTGTGGCTGTGGTGGAAATATCGCTCCGCACCGTATCCGCGTTCAGCGATTGCAGTTGTTCCACAAGATACGGCTGCAAGGCTTTCTGCCGCTGATCGAGGGCCACGAGTAGTAGAGCTTAGCGAAGTCGGTAGTGAATGTCGCCAAGGCGTGCGTGTCGATCACCTTGGTCTTGATCACTTGGACTTCATGCACCGTGTGGGTGTCGATAGCGGTCATGTTCTTGTAGACGCCGAAGCTGGTGCTACCGATCAATACCGCCCAGCAAAGCAGCGTGACCGGACGACGCAAGCCGCGATATCTGATCTTAGGCGGCTTTGGGACGGCTGGCTGTTTCTTGAACCAGCCTTTCTTTTGATTTTGATCTTTATTCAAGGTTTGTTCACCTTGTCCTTTCTTTTTTCATAGCAGCGGTAAAAGTCATCGTAAATATCGAGAAAACGCACGAACAGGCGTTGTAGTGAGATTCGCTTGTAGCCCTCATAGTCGGTTTCGATATACTGACCGAGTTCACGGTCGTTGTTGAAGTATTCTTCGGCCAAGTAGCGTTCGCGGTCGAGGATATACTTACGGTCTTCTGGTGCAAACACCTTGCCCTTGAGCCATCGATCAACGGCCACTTCATGCGCGACAGCGAGGCGATACTCGCGCCGGTGCCCATACTCCATCTCTGGCATTCGGTCAACAAAGCGGTCGAGGACGTGGCAGAGGTCGTCGGTGTTGGGCAGGCGTTGTTTGAAGAACTTGATGCGTTCCCATTCGCTTGACGCAAAGTCGAGTTCCTTGTTGCGTAGTGCGCGATTGTCACCAAATTTGAGATCGACGTGCGCCTTTTGCAGTGCGTCGTCGTAGGTGTTAGTGATGAGATCCATCCAGTCAAAATAACCGATACCGTTTTGATCCATTGTCTTCACCTACTTCTTCACACGCCCGGCACCGATCAGGTGGGCTTGCCAGTAACTTGAGTTCAGGTCGGCATAGCCAAGCGGGTCGCCCGCATTGTACATTTTCATGCCGCCGACATAGATACCAACGTGGGTCACGTAGTCGGCAGTGTCATAGGTTGAGTGGAAGAACACTAAGTCGCCGGGTTTGGCGGCTTTGATGTTCAGGTGTGCAGTGGCGTCGTATTGTGCTTGTGCGGTGCGGGGGAGTTTGATCCCGGCTTTGCTGTAACACCAACTGGTTAGCCCGGAACAGTCGAAGCCCGTTGTTGGCGTTGAGCCGCCGAACACATAACGAGTGCCTTGATATTTGAGCGCTTCGTCCATGATGGCTTGCACCGTTTTGTCGTCGAACTTCGCACCACCTGTGACAAGGTATTGCGAGATGACCGACACGTAGTACATGTTCCCGTAGGCATAACGCCAACCGTCTTTGGCTACTGCGTTGGTGTAGGTGACTTTCTTACCCCCAGACTTCTCTTTGGCAAACGCGGTTGCCAGTTCCAGCGTGTACTTTTTGCCGTGCTTCGCAACGTAATCAATAAAGCCGCCACCGTAGTTATAGCTTTGAATCGCAGTGTTGAGATCTACGCCCGCAGCCTTCATGCTTTTCAGTAGCGACGCGAAATACTTCACGCCTTGCTTGATGGACGCTTCGGTATCTAGTGTATTGACTGGTAGTCCCAGCGATTCACTAGCTTGCATCACGTCGCCACCCTTACCACCTGATTCAACCTGCATGATGGCGAGTATCACCATCGCCTGGTCGGGGATACCGAACTCCTTGCAATACTTTTCGACTGTCAGCTTATGCTTATAGACTTCAGCGGATAAGTTCATCGCGTCGGCTGTGATCGCAGAGGCGGGCTGGTCTTCGTCATCATCAGAGGCGATGACTGCAAAAAACAGACCGCCAATCAACAGTATTGGGAGTGCGGCAAGCGCTAACCAGCGCCAGAGTTTCATCGCTTCTTATGCCCCTTAGCCTTTTTGATCCGCTGTGGCTTTGGGTTGCGTGGCTTGGCTGGCTTTTCGGAAACGAGGGTCAGTGGCTTCTTGGGTCTATCCGTTGACGGAGTGAGTTCTTGGTGTGGTGATGGTGGGTTCTGCTTGCGGCTTCGTGGCTGGACGTGGAGGCCGAGTTGATGTTGGCTTCGTGGCAGCACGCTTAGGTTGCCCACTGGTATCAGCTTGTTCGGGCTTTGGCTTGGGAGGGGTGGCAGTTGTTGGCTTACGAGTTGGTTCAACCGGCGGCTTGGTAGCCGTTGGTTTTGGCTTTTCAGGATCAGCTTTAGGCTTGATCGCGAGCTTGCGTTCTTGCATTTGCTTACGCCGCTGCTCAAGCTGTTTGTCGCGTTCCTGCTGATTGGCCTCACGCCGCCCCTTGAAGCTGTCCTTCGCAGTTTCGGCGGCCTCCTTAGTCAGTTGCTTACCACGATGCAGACCATATAAAACGTTGGTTGGTGCGTCCTTCACCTGATCAAGGCCACGTTCAGTCTTGTCCTTGAGCTTGTTGCCGACATCAGATACATCGGCAAGTTTCTCACCCAGTCGTTGGCTGCGTGGCTTCTTGGGTTGTTGCGGTTTGGTAGCGTCCGCAGTCTGTTCGCGTTGCGTTCCTGTCGGGAGCTGTGGTGTTCCACGCCCCTTGCCATAGCCCCGCGACAGGAAGCGTCCGGCCATTGCGCCACCCATGGCACTACCGACGAACTGTCGTAGCATGCGGTTCCCACGACGCGAGAAGCGTTGTGCGCCTTGCTGGGCGTCAGAGCTGTGTAGCTGCATCATGCCCATCAGGTCGCCGAGCTTCATCCAGATACCGGCGAAGATGGTAACTTGCAGGAAGGCCACGAGGAAGAACGGTGAGGTGGCCGATAATCCGTAGACCATTGCCGATAGCGAGAACGCCATCGTGATCACCAGCGTCACGCCAACTCGTGTCATGATGGTGTTAAAAAGCTTCATAATGTTCTGCTTCATCAATCCGTTAAAGGACGGCAGCATAGCGAGTAAGAACGACACCGGTAAGAACGTCGCATAGATGATAAAGAGTATCTGGCTGAACAGCATCATTGCCGTCAGGAAGAAGACAAACAAGGTGATCGCCATGTTGAACAGGACAACAAAGGTCGTGGTACCAAGGCGATTGATCGTCATAGTTGGCGAGAGATTCTCGTTATCGTTGTCTTCAATTTCAGCCTTGACCATGTCGGTACGGGTTTTGCCTTTGTCGCCAAACGGGTCGGTTTTCATTAACGTGTTTACGCGATCCTTGCCAACGGTATCAGCGTCGCTGTCGCCAAACTGCAAAAGTGTCCACGGCTGCTTCACCTGAATTTCAAACAGAGTGTCACGGATCGCGTCGACGCCTGATTTATCGGTGGCTGTATCAGTGCCCATAATCATCTTGGAGCCAGTGTTGAGCGCGCTGGTGCTGATGTCTGAACTGAACTCATTGATTTTGCTCACGTAGTCCGGGGCGTAGGCGATGAAGCTGGCTGACGTGATGAAGATCACCACAAAGTTGACGATTGCCGAGATGGCTTTGGAGGTCTCGCGTTTGATGATACCGGTGTAGGCGACATAGATGCCGACTACCAGCGTAATCATGAGGAGTAAGCCGGGGTAAAAGCCGTCAGTAGTGAAGCCGTCCTTTGACACTCCAGCCAAGAGCTGCATGTTCTTCCCAATCGCGTCAGACGTATCTTTGATGAAGTCCAGCGAGTAGGCTTGCTGAATCAGATAACCCGCAGCGTTTGACAGGTAGACCGAGAGTGTCCACAAGAAGTTGGTGATGGCATACAGGCCATAGCTCACAGACTTACCGATGCCATCGCCCCAGTTCCACGGGAGCCAGTCCCAACTCGTATCGACGAAGTAGTCGAGCTGGTAGTGCGACAACGGGTACTTGGAATACTCGTTAGAGCCGCCAGACTGATCGTCAACCAATCCCGCAGCGTGTACCGGTTGACCGCCAGCGAGCATTAGCACTAACATGAATGCCGCGACAACACCGAGGAACAGCAGTAGCCGCCGACGGTTAGCTTTCGTCATCAGCGATCACCTCCACGGGTTTCGGTGGCCGAGTGTCAAAGGCGTGGTGTAGGTGTTCAAAGATATAGTCGAAGTGCAGCACGCCGACGTGCCCCCAGATGTCTTGGAACAAGCACTCCCCATTATCGAGCGACCGGAGCCGATTCTGATTGCCTTCGTCTTCGGCATCAAGGCCAAAGAAGTTCAGCGTGTTCTTGATTTCCGTGATGTCGGTACTACGGAAAGCAAACTTCTGGGCGATATTGTTTTTCATCTTTTCGTCGAGTAAGTCGTCCGCATTTTGAGTGACGAGGTAGACCCCGGCATTCATCGAACGACCTTCACGAATCAATTTCATGGACAACGCCTTACCCTGCGCCACGTTCAAGAAAGCCCAGGCTTCGTCCAAGTCCACGATCTTGAATTGAGCGCGGTCTTGGTGAATGAAATCGATTGCGAACGTACTGATGATCATGAGCATGGCAACGGACAGCATTTCCGCAGTGATGTATTCTTCCTGCGTCTTATCAGCGTCTGGAAGCACCAAGTCTGCAATCTGCACGATGTTGATCTTGCGGTCAAGGGCGATTGTCCGCCGTGCCGTCCCGTCAGAGAACAGCAATGCCGCAAAGTCGTAATCCGTGAAGGATTCGATATGATCGGCAATGTTGCGCGCAATAGGCGTGTCTTCGCGGCGGAGTTCGTCAATGACTTTCAACAGTCCCGGTTCGGGCGCCTGTGTTACTGCCCGGATTGCCTTGCGTAGCGTCGGGAAGCGGTCGGCATCACGGCTTGAGATGCCAGTGAGGAAGGTCAGCGTATCAACGGCTAGCGATTCAGAATCCTTCAAGTTAGACAAGATGATATAAGGATCAAGCAGTCCACGGTTTTGTTCCTCACTGGTCAGATTGACGATGTTGATTTGATCTTCCATAAAGTCGAGGTTCTTTGCCCAGCCGGTACGTTCCGACTTCGGGTCAAGAATCAGTGCCTGCGCTCCGTAAAGGACGGCGTAGTAGACAAGCAAATTGTTAGAGAAGGACTTCCCACCACCCAAGCTACCAAGAAAAGCGGCGGATAAGGCATTGGTGACAGTCCCCTTGATACCTTGCGCGGCAATATCTGGTTGCAAGTAGACGTTTCGTCCAGTGTCCACGTTGTAGCCAATGTAGATACCTTCCTTTTCGCCGAGCGACTGCGTCGCGCCAAAGCCCAGTGAGGCGATGAAGTCGCTGGTCACATATTGGATATAATCGTTGATGTAGCGCTTCGAGGCAGGGATAAACTCACTGTGTAGCCCCAGCATGTCGCCGAATGGTCGCACAAGTTTGATGTTAAGGCTGTCGTAGAAGTCGAGTAGCTGATCGGCGCGGCGCTTCATTTCGTCCTCGGATCGCCCGGCCACGCGAATGACGTAGCTGATTTTGTACATCGCGTCTTTGGTCTGATCAAGATTGCTTTCAAGTTCATCGACCGAATCTAAAGCGTCGCTGACGCCGCGTGTCGTTTCGTTGCCGGACTGGTAGGCGTGTTCGTCCAAGTCCTTGAGTTCCTTCTTCTTGTTGCGTACCTTGGTCAGCGCCTTCTTGTTCGTCACGATTTCAACGTTTAAGCTGGTGTCGATTGGAAAGTCGAACTGGCTTTGTTGGAAATAAAAAATTTCACTGCCGGGAAACTCCAATTCACCAACAATGTCGGAAAGCGTCAGGTACGTCACGTAACTACTATCCAGTCCGTGGGTGATCTTGATCGAGCGTTGGTGCTGCTCAATCAGTGAGCGTGTTGGCTTGATCAGGTCATATCGCTTGAGAATTGTGTCGCGCTTGGACTTCTTGCGGGGCAAGTGGTATTCATAGTCGTCGTAATCTTGCCCCGTCATGCCGTATAAGTGCTCCAACAAGTAGCCGAAGTCGTTCTTATCGAGCGGACGAACTTTGAACCGGCGACCAATTTTTTCGGCAAGGAACTTAGCGGACTTGGCGTAACGTTCCACCTCCGCATTGTTCATGGTGAAGAAGTCACCAGCAAACGTTGTGTTGAACTCGGCGAAGAAGTCCCGAATACCCAAGGACATATCCTTGAAGATGGACTTGGCGGTAACCTCAGCGTCGTTCAGCAACAGCTTAAAGCCGATGAAGAAGCGGTAGTCCACTTGGTTGTCACCGACGTTTTCGGTCAATGCTTCCGCTTGGCCGTCGATGTGCTGGAAGGCGATGTCTTTCAGCGACCCCTTGACCAACTTCTTCGAGCGGTCGAGAGTGTCCCGAACACTGGCTTCGGTGGCGAGCTGCAATAAATGGAGCTTGCCATCACGATTCTGGGAGATTAGTTGGCGGAAGTTCTCATGGACTTGTTGCTTCTGTTCGGGACTTAGAAACGAGTAGTTGTACGGAATCAGTTCAAAATAGGCGTAGCACTCGCCGTCAGTGTTCCAGACGAGATTGTCTTCGATATACTTAATCGGAAATTTCATTGTGGTACCTCCAGACGTAGGTCACAGCAGCGGTTTGTTTCTCTTTCTGCGACTTCACAGGTTTACCAGCATAGGTGAGCTTCGGGGTAATGGCATAGTTGATCACCGACCGCAAGAATCCCATTGGCTTCTTGTTGTCGAAGGTCTTTTGGCTCATGAACCACGTTAGCCCGGCCGGAATGCCAACATACTTGAGAAACGCGCCGTCAATGGATGATAGTGGCGGCAAGTCGCCCAGCAACATGACCGCAAACAGACTGACGATGAACCACGTCATTTGCGTAAATGTGATCGGGAACGGTAGTTGCAGGTCATTGATGGCGTACAACACCTTTTCGACCGACCAGATGCTGGTGTAGGATCTGACTTTCTTCATGTGATCTCCTTTCATGGTGAGATAAAAAGGCTGACGCCTTTTGCAGCGCCAGCCCAGAGAGTTAGTCTAATAATTGGTAGATGCCATGAGGTGTTTCAACGAAACCTCCTTCAATTTCGAGGTCACGACCGACCTTGGCATAGTCGATATAGTTTTCAACTTGTGGCGGAATGTCGCCGAACCAGCCTTCGTCAGCCAGTTCTTCGGCCAACTCAGTCATGTTCGCAACGTGATAACAGGCAATGTCATCCTTGTGTGCGGCGAGTTCGATCACGTTGTCGTACCATTCGCCAATAAGCTCTTTGATAGCTGGGTAAATCTCGGTGCCTTTCAACGCTTCGACGGCTGCGGCAGCTTCGTTGATCTCGCCAATCGTTGAATACTCACTAAAGACAACGGGGCCTTCGTAGTCCTGAACCATGTATTCTTCGTACTGGTCATTCAGTCCTAATTTTTCTGCGATTTCTTCGTTGTTGATTGGTGGCGTGAACCATGCGCCGACAATCTCGCCCTCGTTATACTTGCCAAGATTGGCAATAAAGACTTTGATGTCGTCCATCGGCTAGGCTCCCATGACGCGGTTGAACAGATTCAACAGTACGTCCTTGACCCCAGCAGTGTTGAACACCAGCCCCACGGCGATAATCGCAATGACCAGAAAACCGATGAGCTTAGAGAATTCTCGCTTGAAGCCAAGGTAAACACCGATAATGGCAATCGCCATCAGCACCAAGCTCTGGGCGTTGGAGGTGAACCAGTTAAGCAAGTTTTGTCCGAAATTCATAATAATCATCCTTGGCTCCTATGCTGTAATTACGGACAAAAATAGTTTGTGCGATAATTGACAGATGAGGAATATTTTATGACCAATACAGCTATTCGCTACACCCCCGAATTTAAGCAAACCTTGATTGATCTTCATGAAAAAGGACACTCATTCAAAGAACTACATGAAGAATCCTTCCTTAGACACTATTCGCAAATGGGTTCAGGCGGCCACTGTCATTGCCATTGATCATCAAGGTACTGCTGTGACCAACGAACAGTTCAAGCAACTTCAAAAAGAAAATCGCCGTTTGAGGGAAGAACTCGATATTTTAAAACGAGCGGCGGTGTTGCTGGCAAAGCGTTGATTCATAGCGGCCGAAAGGCCGCTCTTTTTATGATTCAAGATCAATTGA
>OBYY01000270.1_pt1 | contig 10244 bp, 7 predicted proteins | sample 1476821 | NCBI WGS metagenome assembly OBYY01 (sample SAMEA2580218, study PRJEB22360) | human gut metagenome | biome: human gut; feature: human-associated habitat; material: faeces | place: Denmark | collected 2008/2010
CCATTGCTATCGGCAGCGGAACGGGAAACGCTGTTTACAACGCTGATTCCAGCCGGGAACGTGGGATGAAGATATTTGATACATCGGCCAATACGGATATCAGTACCAGGCTGGAACTGGCCGGAATCTATGATATTAATCCCGACAGAATGAGATGGGCGAGTGAAAAAGGATTTGCACTGTATGACAGCTATGAGAGCATGCTGCAGGATCAATCCGTCGATATCATTCTGATTGCGACGCCTAACCATCTGCATAAGGATATGGCGATTGCGGCGATGAAGGCGGGAAAGCATGTTCTCTGCGAAAAACCGGTTATGATGAACAGCAGGGAACTGGAAGAAGTGATAGAAGTCTCCAGGGAAACAGGAAAACTGTTTTATCCCAGACAGAACAGGCGGTGGGACAGAGATTACCGTATTGTAAAGAAGATCTATGAAGAGAAGCTGGTAGGCAATGTATTCCGGATTGAAAGCCGTGTGCAGGGATCCCGGGGAATTCCCGGTGACTGGAGAAAAGAGAGAGAATTTGGCGGGGGCATGATGCTGGACTGGGGCGTCCATCTTCTGGACAGGCTGCTTTTTATGATACCGGACAAGGTTGAAACTGTTAACTGCCGTCTTTCCTATGTTCTGAAAGAGGAAGTGGATGACGGTTTTACCATGTTTCTTACATTTGCAGGCGGTTTAAGCGCGCTGGTGGAGGTCGGAACGTGCAACTTCATTTCTCTGCCCCTCTGGTATGTCGGCGGAGACAGGGGAAGCGCGGTGATTGACAACTGGAAATGTGAAGGAAAAATGGTGCAGCTGTCTTCCTGGGAGGATAAGGATACGCTTCCTATTATGGCGGGAGCGGGGCTTACAAAGACCATGGCGCCCCGCGATCAAAAATCTCTTATCACGCTGCCGCTTCCGGATGTGGTCTACGACGATAACGAATTGTACAGTAATGTAGTGGATGCGGTGAACGGTGTGGCAGAACCGTGTGTAACGACAGAGCAGGCCCTTCGGGTTATGCGTCTGATGGAAGCGGCAATCCGTTCTTCCGAAGAAGGGAAGACCGTAAGGGTTGACGGATAACCGGCACTGCATGTGCCGGCAGGTATGAGAAGGAGAAGCTCGCATGGGACGAAAAAGGTATGCGTTTGTGGGAACATGGAAAGATTTTGGCGGCCATGGAGAGGGGATTTACGTCTATGAGCTGGATCCGGAGACTGGGGATATGAAGGAGACAGATCACCTGCGTGGTTTCAGAAATAACAGTATCTTAAGCATTTCTCCCGATAAAAGGCGTTTATACGCCACAATTGAGGACAAAAACTACCAGGATCAGTGGGGGGCCGGCGGAGGTGTGCTGGCGCTTGCCTTCGATGCAGAGAAGGGAAAGCTGTCGGTGCTGAATGAGAGGTCTGCGCTGGGAGCGTGTACCAGTTATATCAGCGCAGACCCTGCCGGGCAGTATGTACTGATTACAAACCATGGTTCAGGACTGGATGTGATTACCAGAGTGGTTCCGGACGGGACGGGCGGGGATAAAATTGTCAACGAGTACGACGATTCTACACTGGTTCTCTTTCGGCTGTGCGGGGACGGAAGCATAGGGGAGGTCTGCGACCTGCACAAGCATGAGGGAAAAGGTGGCCTGAAGGTTCGCGGGCAGATGTGCTCCCATCTTCATTCGGTGAATTTTGATCCGTCGGGACAATGGGTTCTCGTCTGTGATAAGGGTTGTGACCGGATCTATGTGTATAGAATGAACCGGGAAAAAGGGATTTTAGAGCCGTCTCGTTCACACCAGACCGGGTACGGCGCCGCGGCATCTGGAGTTTCACCCGTATGCACCGTACTGCTTCGTCAATCACGAGACGGCCAGTGCTGTGACCTCCTATTACTTTGATGCCGGGACAGGGACGCTGCGAGAGGCGGATTACCAGCCGATGATTCCCATGGATCCGTCTGTAAAGGCAGAATTGATCGGGGATACCTATGGTTCGCCTGCAGATATCCATGTCCATCCGGGCGGACAATTCCTGTATTCAAGCCAGCGGAGCAGCTACCATACTGGACAGGGGACAGACTGTATCGCTGTATTCCGGATTGACCCTGAAAACGGGCGTCTGGAGAGGACATCGATTGCTGTGATGGAGGGGCCGTGTCCGAGAGGATTTGCCATTGAACCAGACGGCCGTTTTTTGTATGTTGGAAATCAATATTTAGATACCATCTGCCGTTACCGCATTGATCCTGTTACCGGCGGGCTGACGGACAGACAAACAGTTGCCCATGCGGCAACACCAACCTGTATCCGTATTGTGGATATTTAAAGATGGAGGAGAAGATGGAATATAAAGCAGTATTGGAAGATCCCAAGGAACTGGAGCGTCTGGTTTACAGCGCCCGGTCCTGCTGGGAGCAGTATTTGATTGTTGACGGAAGCTTGAAAAATGACGTGCAGGGAGACGCCGTAACCGGCTGTACCCTGGCAATCCGCACCTGCTGGTACCGTTCTCTGGCTGTTACTTTAATCAGACGGCTGGAGGTCAGAATCGACGGAAAACTGATTCCGCAGGAGGATATTTTCTTTCAGGTAGAGGATAATCCTCATATGTACCGGCTGGATGAGATTGGACCGGAGCAGTCGGAGGAATACTGGTATCTCAATAAATACGGATATCTGCATTTGAGACTGCCCGGCGGCCTTTCAAAAGGGCCACATATAACAGAGGTTTTGCTGGAAGTATTTGTAACCTATCATAATTATCCGGACGCTACGTATCAGAAAAAAATACTGTTGGTGGAATGACTGGGGGAGAGATAAAATGAAGCTTTCTATTTCGTTATATAGTTTTGCGAGGGAATATTTTGACCGGAAATACACGCTGGAGCAGTGTATCGCTAAAGCGGCGGAAATCGGCTATCAGGGGATTGAGATTATCGGCCCTCAGATGATCGACAACTATCCGAATCCTACGGAAGAGTTTTACGAGAACTGGCATCAATGGATGAAAAAATATAATGTGGAGCCGGTCTGTCTGGATGTATTCAATGAGTACATGGTATTAAAGAACAGAAAGATGACGGACGAGGAACAGTGTGAGCAGCTGCGGAGGGATATCCGGATTGCCAGCAGAATGGGGATTCATGTGGTAAGAGTTATGAATCTGTACACTCCGGAGCAGCTGGAAGCATGTATCCCGGATGCGGAAAGGTATGATGTGACGCTTTCGCTGGAGGTGCACGGTCCTAAGCTCTTAAACGATCCTTCTGTTTTAAAGTACTTAGAGATGATTGACAGGAATAAAACAACGAGAGTCAGCATCTGCCCCGATATCAGCGTATTCCAGTACAGCGTGCCGCCGAGAATGCTTCGCTATTACGTGGCGAAGGGCGCCAGCGTAGAGCTGGCGGAATATTGCAGAACAGCGTATGAAGAAGGTGTTGATATTGATACGGCAATGGAAACCTGCAGAAAACTGGGGGGAACGCCGCTTGACGTGCTTATGGTAAAGAACTGCTGCCAGGGGTCGAAAAGCGATTATAAGTATCTGGAAGAGTTTGCGCCATATATTACACATGTGCATGCCAAGTGCTTCGATGAACTGACTCCGGAGGGGAAAGATCCGACCTTTGACTGTGAGCGGATTGCAGGGATTCTTAAGAAGAATGGGTATGAAGGTTATATATCGACGGAGTGCGAGGCGTTTCAGTATGAGCCGTGGCAGCTGGTTACGGAGACTCTGTTGGAGCAGCATTGTGCGATGTGGCATAAGTTGATTAGTTAGGGGGAAAGACAGCCATATGTCTGCTGACGCAGAGTGTGGCTGTCTTTCATTTATCATTCGAGTTTTCAGATGCATTTTTGTGCAATCTCATAAACTTCGTGATCTTCCCCGGCGCCGATGCTGATAGCCGATATATTATCTTGCTATACAAACAATAAATGTAAAAAATGCTGTTGTGTTATTTGCAGATTGTTGTTATAATCCCGTCTTTGACAGTTTTTTTAACAAAACACCGCTATAATGCCCATTCTATCAGGGTTTTACAGCGGTGTTGTTTCGTTTTGATATATAGTCTTTTTCTTGCTTCTGGGAAACGTTATAAATTTTAACTAGCTTGTCTTCTTTTTGCTCAATTTCTGGATCTCTCTCATCCTGCTTTTGGTGAGGAACTCATAGTCGGTTTCAAAACCGCTTATTTTGTGCAGTTCATCTGTCAATTTCGTGGATTCGTATATAGGGATAAAACCTTGTCCCTGTACATCTGCAAAGGCAAATCCTTTTAGGGCAGAAACGATTTCCTCACAGGTGTACCGCTTATTAAGCTTGTTTTCCAAACACCGGTAAACGAGTAATGCCAAAAAACAGATGAGAAAGTGGGCCTTGATGCGGTCTTCTCTTTGTACATATACAGGTCTTGCGGAAAAATCCGTCTTCATGATCCGAAAACAGGTCTCTATCTGCCATCTGCGTTCACTTACCTTTAGGATCTCTCCCGGATCATCTTCAAATAAATCCGTGCAGACGGCATAAAGGCCGTCATACCTTGCCTCCTCCACAATCTTTTGTTCATCCAGAACATACCGGATGTCTGCGCTCTCCCCATCTTTCGTAACTGCTGATTTACCAATGAATCTTGCGGGATCATTTGGATTCTTCCCTGTTTTTTTATGATTTCCGTCTGCAAGCATGGCTTTTGCCCGCTCCACCTGTTTTTCTCTGACTTCCCTCTGGTAGGCGGCATACTTGGGGGAATAGGTGATCAGGAGCCGGTGCTCCATTTTCCTGGTGCTGTATGGCTCTTCTTTATAGAAAAGCTCATCAGAATCCTTTTCCGTGATCGTATCAAGGTCTGTGAGCCGGTTGTCGGAAAGCCTTCGGAATCTTTTGCGGTTAAGCGCCAGTTCCCTGTATTCCACCGGAAGTTTTTTTATCGACTGTGTGATGATATAAGAACGGTTCCTGGTGTGGTTATAGAGCCGGTTGTTTTCTGAGCCTAAACCGGCATCTGAGCAGAAGATAAACCGTTCACAGCCAAACTCCTCAATGACCTTTTTTTCAAGAGGCTTTAAGGACTTTTGTTCATTCTCATTCCCCGGAAACAGACGGAAGGCCAGGGGGATCCCGTCTCTATCCGTAAAAAGTCCCATTTGTACAATCGGATTGGGACGATGCTCTTTACTTTTCCCGTACTTTTTATTGCCGTCCTCCTGTTCGATCTCAAAGTAAAAGTTCGTACAGTCATAATAGAGAACCCGGTCATTCCGTTCCAGAATGGATTTTGAATTCTTATAGACCTCTGCCTGAATAAGATCACATTCCTCAGAAAGAACAGTCAAAGCCCGGTAGACATCGTGCAGTTCATAGGCAGGTGCCTCTAAAAATCCTTTGGCAGCTTCATAGGAGGACCGCTTGCTGCCAGGATCTAACACCCTTGTATAGATCAGATCGGACAGGATCGCGTTCAGATCATAGGTATAGTGATGTTTGTCCCGTATTTTTCTGCAGATCCGGTTTAGCCCTAATTCGTAGTAAATGGACTGTAAGAAGAGGTAGCCGCCTTGAAAGTTGCGCCTCTGCCCATGTGGAATCTTCCGGTTAGGGTGAAATACAATGGGGATACAATGACTTTCTTTTTCCAGTTCATACCGTTCCGTTTCGATACGTGCCTGTTCCTTAGCCCATTTCATGACATCCTCACGGGAAGGGCCGTGCTCCGCTAATAAATCTTTTAATGTACCGAGCTTTCGTATGGTTCTTGATGTAGATTTACCATTTCCGTCAATATAAGACTGCTTAATATAGAAAGACTCTGCGTTCTTAGACTTTGATATGCTAACCTTCATAATGATCACCTCTATCTAAATAGTATACCATAAAAAGACCAAAAAGCCTATATATAAAAACAATAAAGTTGACAAAAAAATATAAGTCATTACTGGCTTACACGCTGATTTTTATAGTTAGGGGTGTCAAAGACCCGATTATAATTAGATTCAGCCATCTTATATCTCAGAGTAGTGTCGGCCTCAATCTGCCAGCCAAATCCAAACTTCTTTTTATTCCAATATATGTGTGTGATTGTTAAACATAAATACTGTACCGCATAACCAGATCAGCGCTAGGGCAGGATAGGGCGTAAACGGCAGCACAGCGCCATTTTACCATTAAACGGATTACGGCCGGATGGTGACAGAACCGTCCGCCGCGTGTTACAATGGAGGCTGTTGAAAACCATGTGCGGTTTTGGTTCATTGCCGTCGTTTGAAGATAAAATATAAGGAGTACGAACGGGAAAGTATGGATAAATATCAGGTATTAAAACAATATTTTGGTTATGATGAATTCCGTGAAGGCCAGGAGCTGTTAATCGACAGCATCTTAAGCGGCCGGGATACGCTGGGGATCATGCCGACCGGAGCTGGAAAATCGCTGTGCTTCCAGATCCCGGCGCTTATGATGGAGGGGATTACGCTGGTGATCTCGCCGCTGATTTCTCTTATGAAAGACCAGGTGGAGGCGCTAAACCAGGCCGGGATCCATGCTGCCTATTTAAACAGTTCTCTGACGGCTTCCCAGTATTACCGCGCACTGGCCTATGCAAGGGAAGGGCGTTACCCTATTATCTATGTTGCACCGGAGCGTCTGGTGACGGAAGAATTTCTGGATTTTGCATTGAATACGAAGATTTCCATGGTAGCGGTGGATGAGGCCCACTGTGTGTCCCAGTGGGGGCAGGATTTCAGACCCAGCTATTTGAAGATTGTGGAATTCATCGACCGGCTGAACGTTCGTCCGGTCGTCAGCGCGTTTACGGCGACGGCGACGAAAGAGGTAAGGGACGATATCAGCGACATCCTGATGCTGCGGGAGCCGACGGGACTCACGACGGGCTTCGACCGTCCGAATCTCTATTTCGGAGTCCAGGCACCGAAGGACAAGTATGCGACCATGAAGAATTTCCTGGAACTGCATCCGGGACAGAGTGGCGTGATCTACTGCCTGACCAGAAAAAATGTGGAGGAGGTCAGCGATAAGCTGCGGGCGGACGGATTCTCTGTTACAAGGTACCATGCCGGATTAAGCGATGCGGAGCGTAAGAAGAATCAGGAGGATTTTATCTACGACAGGGCGGCGATCGTTGTGGCGACCAATGCTTTTGGCATGGGAATTGATAAATCCAATGTCCGCTTTGTAATCCATTATAATATGCCGAAGAATATGGAGAGCTATTATCAGGAGGCAGGCAGAGCCGGGCGAGACGGAGAACCGGCAGAATGTATCCTGCTTTACGGCGGCCAGGATGTGATCACAAACCAGCTGTTTATCGATAACAACCGGGATAATCAGGAACTGGACGCGGTTACCCGCGCTATCGTCCAGGAGAGAGACCGGGAACGGCTTCGCAGGATGACGTTTTACTGCTTTACGAATGAGTGTCTGCGGGATTACATATTGAGGTATTTTGGTGAGTATGGTGAAAACTACTGCGGAAACTGTTCCAACTGTTTAAGCCAGTTTGAAACGGTGGATGTGACGGATATCGCAAAAGGGATCATCGGATGCGTGGAGAGCAGCAGACAGAGATACGGCACGAACGTGATTATTGATACGGTGCACGGAGCCAATACGGCAAAGATCAGACAGTATCATATGGATGAAAATCCCCACTACTCGGAACTTGCCAAAGTGCCGTCCTACAAGCTGAGACAGGTGATAAACTACCTTCAGCTCAACGAATACCTTGCGGTGACCAATGACGAATACGCGGTCGTTAAGCTGACTGAGAAATCCAGGGCTGTGCTGGAAGAGGGCGAACCCGTTGTCATGAAGATGGCAAAGGAACAGGAGCATCCTGCGAAGGTGAAAGCAGAAAAAGGAAAGAAGAGCCGGAAAGGGCTGGCGGCCGGTCTTTCGGAAGTCGGTTTTTCAGAAAGCGACGAAGCGCTGTTCGATCAGCTCCGCGCGCTGCGTTCCGAAATCGCGAAAGAGGAGAAAGTTCCGCCGTATATTGTATTCTCTGATAAGACGCTGACTCACATGTGTGTGATAAAACCCAAAACCAGGGCAGAGATGCTGACGGTAACCGGGGTTGGGGAATTTAAGTTTGAAAAGTATGGGGAAAGGTTTTTGGAGTGTATCAGGGCGGAGACTGGAGCAGCTCACGCGGAAACAGCAGAGAATCTTTCAGAAAGGGCTGCTGATCGCGCGTTCGGAGACTCTGCGGTATCTCCAGCAGCGGATTATGACGAAGGCTTCGCCGGCGATGATCTGTATTTCAGCAGTGACAGCGGAGAGTTTGATGACTGGTCTCTGGACGATGTTATGGCAGCATGGGAGAGCGGAAGCCAGGAGCCGCTGAAGCAGGAGGAACCACCGGTTGAGGCCGCTGCTGTAAAAAAGAAGAAGGGGAAATCAGCCAAAACGGAATTTGTCATGACCCGGGAGCTTGCAGATGAACTTCACTATTCGGAACGGGTCTCTTTAAGTGATTTTATAGGACAGATCAATGATCTTCGGGATGAAGACACCATGAAACGGCTGACGATCAAATCGGTAGAGCAAAAGCTGATCGAGGACGGATATTATGAAGAACAGTTTTTTAATGGGATGAAGCGGAAGCGTTTGACGGAGGCCGGAGAAGCGTTCGGTATTGAATCGGAGAAGCGTCTGAGTGAAAAGGGAAACGAGTACGATGTGTTTTTCTATACGGAGAAAGCGCAGCGGGCCATTACGGCATGGCTGCTGGAATCTGTATGAAATAAGGGCGGAGAAAAACAAAAACTTGCCGAGTTAAAGCGTCAAATGGCTAAAATCAGTAAAAATTTATCTTTTTCATGAAAATACTAGCATGAGTTATTTTTTTGACCCGGCGTATGGGATATGATAGAAAAATAAAATGTGTTAAAAAAATAACTATTGGAGGGCAACACGGTATGGAAACGAAAGAGAAGGTGCAAAAGACGCTAAACGGGATTCAGTCTGCGGTACTTTTGCTGCTAATTGTGGCTGCGGTTGGTCTGTATCCGCTTTAAAGTTGGCGGACCGATGATAGGGCTGTTTTTCAGCTGGCTCATCATCTATCTGTTCTGTATTGGACTAAAGATTGACTATGAACATGTGAAAGCAGGCGCATTTGACGCGTTGAAGGTAGTTCTGCCTACCATGACGATTTTAATGGCGATTGGTGTTTTGATCGGAACATGGATGGCTTCCGGAACGATTCCCACGATTATTGTGTATGGATTGAAATCGATTAATCCGGCATTTTTACTGACCTTTACTCTGATTTTTACGGCGGTGCTCAGCCTGGTGACGGGAACCTCATACGGTTCCGCGGGCAGTGCCGGTGTGGCGATGATGGCAATCGGCAATGCCATGGGGATCAATCCGGGAATGGTGGCCGGTGCGGTAATCTGCGGAGCCATGTTTGGAGACAAGCTGAGCCCGTTTTCCGATACGACCAACCTGGCTCCGGCCGTGGCGGGGGCGAAGCTGGGGGATCATATTAAGAGCATGCTCTGGACGACGCTTCCTCCGATGCTGATCAGTATCGTTGTCTTTACGGTTCTGGGAATCAGCCAGACGAACGGCGGATATGATCCGGGAGATTTGAATGTTTATATCGATTATCTGCAGGGAGCGTTCCACATTGGCTGGACGACCCTGATCCCGGCAGTCTTGATTATCGTTCTGTTAATGTTCCGGGTAGGTGCGTTTGAAGCGCTGGGAATCGGCGCTGTCGCAGGCGCGCTGGTGGCAGTCTTTGTCCAGGGGGTGGATCTGCGTTCCATTCTGAAGATCTGTTACGATGGATTTACCAGTGATACAGAGATTGGAGTGTTAAAATCTATCCTGAACAGAGGCGGTATGGCCAGTATGCTTCAGTATGTGGCTATCATCACCTTTGCAGTGGGCATGGGCGGCATGCTTGACCGGCTGGGGGTACTGAATAATATTCTTTCCGTCTTCGTAAAACGGATCAACAGTGACGGTTCCCTGGTTCTGGCCACACTTCTGACCGGTTATGTTACCAGCATTGTCAGCTGTTCCAGCCCGATGTCTCACGTACTGACAGGGCGTCTGATGCAGCCTCTCTTTAAAGAACGGGGGATTGAACCGAGAATTCTTTCCCGATGTTTGGAGGACAGTGGAACGCTGGCAGGCCCCATGATTCCGTGGCATGGATACGGAATTTACATGGCGGGGACCCTTGGAGTCACGGGGGCGCAGTATATCGGGTTTG
>OBYY01000277.1_pt1 | contig 10073 bp, 7 predicted proteins | sample 1476821 | NCBI WGS metagenome assembly OBYY01 (sample SAMEA2580218, study PRJEB22360) | human gut metagenome | biome: human gut; feature: human-associated habitat; material: faeces | place: Denmark | collected 2008/2010
CAGTCCCGCCATGTCTTTAATGGCAATCATGTCCGCCCCGGCATCAACTAACTGCTTAGCTAAGTCGACATAGTATGCCAACTGATATTTCGGATGGGCGTCACTTAAAATATCCCCGGTATAACACATGGTCGCTTCGGCAATCTTGCCAGCCTGCTTAACCGTATCAATACTCAAGGTCATCTGCGGCAACCAATTCAAACTATCAAAGATCCGAAAAACATCCACACCGTCATTTGCTGCCTGGTTAATGAAGGCCTTAATAACATTGTCAGGATAATTTTGATAACCGACCGCGTTGCTACCCCGAAAAAGCATTTGTAACAAGGTATGCGGTAAAGCAGCTCGCAACTTCTTCAAGCGCACCCACGGATCCTCATTTAAAAAGCGGTAAGCTACATCAAAAGTCGCACCGCCCCAAACTTCCATTGAGAAAAGATTAGGCAAGCCGTTTCCCATATCCTCGGCGACCGTTAACATATCCCGGGTCCGCATTCGCGTTGCAAACAGACTTTGATGGGCATCGCGGAAAGTCGTATCGGTTAAAAGCAGCGCTGGATGAGCCTTTACCCAATCCGTAACCGCCTGGGCACCTTCATTTTTAAGTAGAGCCACCAAATCCGTCTGCGGTTTAGCAGCAGAAAAATGGCGTGCATATTGCAACTCCGGATAGTACTTTTGACTTTGCCGTTCAACCCCTTTAAAGCCGTTGACGGTTACATCGCTGATATACCAAAGCAACCGGGAAGCAACATCTGGTTTCGCCTGCACTTGCAACAATTCCGGATGCGCATCAATAAAGGCCGTTTCTGCCTCACCGGTCCGGAATGTCTGAGTTGCCAGTAAGTGTTCCAAAAAGGCGACGTTGGTCTTGACGCCGGTAATTTGAAACTCATGTAACGCGCGCTGCATCTTAGCCACGGCAGCAGGAAAACTAGGTGCGTGGACACTTGCCTTAACCAATAACGAATCAAAATATGGACTGACAACGGCACCCGCATAGGCATTACCAACATCAAGCCGGATGCCAAAGCCGCCTGGTGACCGATAAGTATTAATCGTGCCGGTGTCAGGCATGAAGTTATTTTCTGGATCTTCAGTCGTAATGCGACATTGAATAGCCGCCCCATTTTCCCGTAACGCATCTTGCTGCGGTAAGTGCAAGTCCGCAAATAAATCGGCTCCGGCAGCAATGCGCAATTGGGACTGAACAATATCGACCCCGGTAATCAGTTCCGTGATGGTATGTTCCACCTGAACACGTGGGTTGACTTCAATAAAGTAATACTGATCGCCATCGACCAAAAATTCGACGGTGCCAGCATTTTCATAATGCAGACTAGCCATCAAATCAACGGCGCTTTGACAGATACGGTTTCTTAATGCTAACGGCAAAGCCACAGCAGGAGCAATTTCAACAACTTTTTGCTGCCGGCGCTGAACCGAACAATCACGTTCAAAAAGATGCAGCAAATGCCCATGTTCGTCGCCCAGGACTTGTACCTCAACGTGTTTGGCGGACGCAATATATTTTTCAACATACATCCGATCATCGCCAAAACTCGCTTTAGCTTCATTGACCGCATTTTGGTAAACGGCTTCTAATTCGGCTTCGGAATGCACGATCCGCATGCCTTTACCACCGCCGCCGCTTGCCGCTTTTAACATAACCGGGAAGCCGTGCTTAGCCGTAAAATCCTGAATTTCGGTAAAATCACGCGTTGGCTCCGGTGTTCCCGGAATGGTCGTTAAACCAGCCTTGTGGGCAGCTTCCTTAGCCGCTACCTTATCGCCAAACACATCCAATAGTTCCAAGCGCGGTCCAACAAACGTCAGCCCGGCCGCACGTACTTTACGCGCAAAGGTAGCATTTTCCGAAAGCAAACCATAACCGGGATGGATCGTATCCGCCCCGCTTTGCTTAGCGATCCGGATAATGTCATCCATATCCAAATACGCAGCGATCGGCGCCTTACCTACTCCCACCTGATAACTTTCCTGTGCCTTAAAACGATGAATCGACAAAGCATCTTCTTTGGCATAAATGCCCACGGTTTTTAGGCCCAGTTCTTCACAGGCACGGAAAATCCGAATAGCAATTTCGCCCCGATTTGCGACTAAAACTTTATGCATGCGTCTTCTCTACCTTTCGTTGCGTACGTTCGCTGTGATAACTAATATTAAGCATAATCCCCACTGCCATGGATAAGACGATCATACTCGATCCGCCGTAACTAATAAATGGCAATGTCACACCGGTCACGGGGATAACGCCTGCCACTGCACCCACGTTGAAAATGGTTTGCACCAGCATCATCGTCGCAATGCCATAAGCAATCAGCGTGTGATACGTATTTTTAGACCGAACCCCGATTAAGAAAAACCGCATCACTAAGAAAAATAATAAGCTTAAGATGACCACGGTTCCAACCAATCCGAGCTCTTCGGCAATCACTGCCAAAATGAAGTCAGTATATGGCTCCGGCAGATAGCCCAGCTTTTGGCTGCTCATTCCCAAGCCGACTCCGAACCAGCCGCCATGATTGATCGCGTAAAGAGAATTGACCACCTGATTACCCGCAGCATTGGCTTTCTCAAACGGGTGAATTGCCGCTACCAATCGCTGGTAGGCATAGTTATTTTCAAGACCGGCAAAATGGTAATGCGACACAATGTAGTACCCTAAGACGCCGGTTGCAATCAACCCCAACACCCAGAGCAGTCCATAGCGCATGGGAATCCCGCTGGACATCACAACGACCAAGGTAATCAAGAAGAGAATCGCAAATCCGCCAGTGTCCGGCTCAATGAAAACCAAAAACATGATGACGCCGGCCATATTTGGTGTAACCGGAAATTTTCTTGCTGGAAACTGTTTTCACGCGATGACAACATATGCGCTAAATAAAAAATCAAAATCATTTTGGCAAACTCGGATGGCTGTAATCGAAAACCGCCAATCGTAATCCAGGCCGATGCCCCATTGACCGCACGACCATGCAGGATCAAATAAACCAACAACACCAGCAAGGTACTCATCAAAATAAAAAGCACCCAGCGATTACGTAAAATCTTGAGTGACATCTTATAAAAGAAGAATACCGTTCCGATGCCAAGAATCACAAAAAGAATCTGCTGAACTAAGTATTTAGTTTCGGCGGCGCCATATTGACGTTGTACCCAATAGGCGCTGGCAGAATAAACCATGACGATTCCAATCGCACACAAAATCAGATACGGCACCAAGATGAAATAATCCATATGGCGTATTTTTTTCATTAGGAAAACGCGGCCTTTCAAGCAATGATTGGATTAATTATAGCATACCGGCTCGTACCGCCAAGCCGCACAGGCAATCGTTATCAGGAAGTTTAGTTTGTCTTAGTCAGAAATACGCACCGTGATTGGTCCTGCCCTTTGCCTGCCATGAAAGCCGCTACCCACGATGGTCAAAAGATGCCGATGCTGAAATATTGGTTTTGGAGATCAAAAAAACCGCCAGAATTTGACGGTTTTCTGAAAAATTATTTAGAAGCAGCAATCTTCTTACGCTTTGCAGCCTTTTGACGTTCGCCGGTGTTTAGAATCTTTTTACGTAGGCGAATGTTTTCAGGGGTTACTTCGCAATATTCATCATCGTTTAAGAACTCGATCGATTCTTCAAGCGTCATCTTCTTTGGCGTCTTGATGGCAGCTGCATGGTCCTTCCCGGCAGCACGGGTGTTCGTCAGGTTCTTACCCTTAGTAACGTTAACAGCAATGTCGTTTTCACGAGAGTTTTGACCGACAATCATGCCTTCGTAAACTTCCGTGCCAGCATTGATGAAGAGTTGGCCGCGATCTTCAACGGATTGCAGACTGTAGGTAGTCGCAGTGCCGGCATTGATAGATACCAACGCGCCTTGAGTACGACCCGGTTCCCAGTTCTTGATCACTGGCGCATACTTTTCAAACGTATGGTTCATGATGCCATAACCGCCTGTAGAAGAAAGGAATTCGGTGGAATAACCGATTAAACCACGGGATGGGGCAAGGAAAGTGAGCCGCGTTTGACCGTTGCCTTCATTTTCCATATTCTGCATTTCGCCTTTGCGTTGGCTCATAGCGTCAATAACCGTACCGGTGTATTGCTCAGGAGTATCGATCTGCACCGTTTCAAACGGTTCCATCGTCACGCCATCAATATCGCGATAGATAACTTCTGGCCGGCCAAGCTGTAATTCAAAGCCTTCACGCCGCATCTCTTCAACCAAGATGGAAAGATGGAGTTCACCACGACCGGATACCATCCAGGCACCGGCTTGATCCGTATCGTCAACACGCAACGAGACATCGGTTTGCAGCTGTGCCTTCAACCGTTCCTCTAGTTTCCGCGCCGTTACGTTCTTACCTTCACGACCGGCAAAAGGGCTGTCATTAGCCACAAACATCATCTGCAAAGTCGGTTCGTCAATCCGTAAAATCGGCAAAGCCTCTGGCGTATCGGCAGCGGTCACGGTTTCGCCGACAAAGATATCATCCATCCCTGAAACGGCAATCAAGTCACCGGCTTTAGCAGAATTGATTTCGGTCCGCGTTAATCCGAAGAAACCAAAGAGCTTGGTAACCCGGAAGTTCTTTTGTGACCCGTCAAGTTTCATAACCGTTACATTGTCACCGATCTTGATCTTGCCCCGGAAAATCCGGCCAATCCCGATCCGGCCAACATAATCGTTGTAATCCAACATGGCCACCTGAAACTGCAATGGTTCGTCACTGTTATCGATTGGCGCTGGAATCGTCTTGATGATGGTCTCAAAAAGCGGATTCATCGTGTGCTTTTGGGTTGATAAGTCGGAATCCATACTGGAAGTCCCGTTAACCGCTGAAGCATAGACTACTGGAAATTCCAATTGCGCATCATCGGCACCCAATTCAATGAACAATTCGAGCACTTCATCGACCACTTCTTCAGGACGCGCACCGGGACGGTCAACTTTATTGATAACCACAATTGGTGTTAAATGTTGTTCAAGCGCCTTCTTCAAAACAAAGCGAGTTTGTGGCATTGGGCCTTCGAATGCATCGACAACGAGCAAAACGCCGTCAACCATCTTCATAACCCGTTCTACTTCACCACCAAAGTCAGCATGCCCCGGGGTATCGAGGATGTTGATGGTGGTGTCGCCGTATTTCACCGCCGTATTTTTACTAAGGATGGTAATACCGCGTTCCTTTTCAATGGCGTTGGTATCCATCGCCCGGTCTTGTAATTGAATGTGTTGATCAAGTGTATCCGATTGTTTAAGCATCTCGTTAACCAAAGTTGTCTTACCATGGTCAACGTGGGCAATGATCGCAATGTTGCGAATATCGTCACGTGTTTTCACGTTTATACTTCCTTTCTGCTGGCACTACTGGCCGCTTACCGCATTAAAAAAGTGCCAGCAACTGACACAGTTATACGATTTTGAATTATAACACATTCTACCCAATCTGTGTGAGTTTTCTGAAAAGTGAAGTGATTCACGCGAATGATTTGATGGAATTTTCTTTGAAATCCGTGCATCTAGGCCATACATTCAAAAAACTGACGGGAATCGTCTCCGCCAGTTTTTGAGGTTGCTCGTTAATGAGCGGCGTTAATGCGCCTGTTCACTTTTACCGGCCATCATGGCTAGAATCGTTTGATGTGCTTGCGGGGTCGCTGCCACGACAACGCCTGGCTGACTTAAGTTGATTGCCGAACCGTCTTCCCGACTAAACTCGACGCCCAAGCCTTGCGTAATCGCCATGCCTGCTGCAACATCCCAAGGCTGCAGATAGGAAACATAGCCGACTTGCCTTCCTAAGGCGACTTCAATAAATTCCATCCCGGCACTACCACTCATCCGCGCACCGGAACTAGCTAAGGCCACATCACCTAAATGCAAGCGATTCTTGATAGCCATGGGCCCTGCCACTCCCAACAAACCGTCCTTCAGTGGCAGATCCGGTAATGGCTTCAACTGACGTCCGGCAAACGTGACTGGTAGATTCGGACCGCCACTCAACACTTCATTGCGCATCACATCCATAATAGCCCCGACAATCGGTTGCCCGTCACGATAGACACCGATCATCACCGCAAAATGTGCCTGCTGTTTAACAAAATTCATGGTGCCATCAATTGGATCGACAAAAAAGACCAACCCATTAAGATCCGTATCATCATGGCCGTGACCTTCCTCGCCAATGATTCGCGCCGTTGGAAAATCGGTCTTGATATGTTCAATCAAAAATTGCTGATTGGCTTTATCGACATTGGTGACTAGGTCATTGCGATTGCTTTTTTGGGCAACATCAAGTGGCTGTGCCATTGCTGTCAAAATGCGTTTCCGGCTGGCAGCAAACCAACCGATCAATGTCTCACGTATCTTTTCTGGATCTTGTGTCATGTTTAACTCACCCTCACCCTAATCTTTTGACTCACACCTTGGCGTGCCATTTGTACGACCGTGTACATCGAGTAACCAGAGAGTGTTTCAAATTCACGCCCCAGTTGACGCTCGGTTCCTTTATCCGGTACGACCTGCTTGAAACCCTTATAGGCAGCAAGTAGGTTATCCCGATCAACCCCATGCTCATAAGCATCCTCGACCAACGCATAAAAGGTGGTCACTTTAATCTTTTCTGCCGTGGTCCAATCGAGATCTAAGGGATAATGATAGTTAGCTTTCATTCTTATTTGCTCCTTGTTCGATCGCTTCAATCTGGGTCTGGGCTGCTTGAATCGCTTGGCTTAAGGCAGCTTCTTCATCATCGGAACCTGCCACCATCGCCAACGTCACCACCCCGCGTTCATCCAATAAAACCGGCGAACTGCTAATCTGTCCTGTACCATCATCGGCATCGCGTAAGTGGGTAAAAGTGCCTATCACCCCATCACCGGCAAAAGCAGCTAGGATCGGTTCAACCAACTTGCCAAGCATCACGGTCAACGTACTGGCTAAGAAAGTCTGAACCGCCTTCACAGCCTCGGAAAAAATTGTCTGGTCATCCAGTAGGCGCAACACCGGCGTGGCGCCTACATAGGCTCGGCTCCAAACCAGAACCGGCGTCTGACTGGTTCCGACCACATAGGCAGTCACTTGAGCGGCGGGAACCGCCAACCGCTCTGCTAGAAATTGTTTCTGACTGAAGGTTGCACCAAAAGTACCTAAACCGACAACCTGACGCTTATTCAAGCCGGAAAATCGTTGAGCGAAATAGGTGAAAAGCTCGTCATGGGTCATGGCAACGATAATCCGCCCCTTAAACCCTGCTGCCATTGCCGAATTTAGCACTTTCCGAATGGCCGTAATATTAGTGGCTACAAACCCCTCATCTGCTGGCGTCCCTGTGTCAGTCAGAATCAAAACATCGGCTGCCTTTAGAACTTTGGGCGTCACCTTCACAAATGTATTGTGACAAATTTGACTCAAGGCCGTCAACCCGGCTACGTCAACCAATGTTTCATCAGGTTCATAATTAAACAGGGTTATTTTTGCAATTGTTAACTAACTGAAATATTAGTCCTTTTTCATGAAGTCCTTACACTCGCACTTTCGGCTTTTGACTTTGTGCTTTCCCATCAAAAAAGTGGGCACAGACAATCAGTTGTCGATACCCACCTTAACAGTGCATCATGTTGGCAATATGAATCTACTTGCTAGATATTAATTGGCAACCCTAATGCAACTTCAGCATCATCCATAATGGTTTCACTTAAGGTCGGATGTGGATGGATGGTCAACGCCAAATCTTCAGCGTTGAGTCCACCTTCAACGGCGACCGTCAATTCTGAGATCAAATCACTGGCACCGGCGCCAGCAACTTGACCACCGATGACGGTTCCGTTTTCATCCGTAACCAGACGAACGAAGCCCTCGGTTTGCGCCAAACTTAAAGCACGGCCATTCGCCGCAAATGGAAACTTGCTTGCTTTAGCTTTGATGCCTTTATCCTTTGCCTCAGCAAGCGTCATGCCGGTTGTGGCCAGTTCCGGATCCGTGAAACAAACCGCCGGCATTGCTTTATAGTCAACCGCGCTTGCCTTGCCACTGATCGCCTCTGCCGCTATCTTACCTTCATAACTTGCTTTATGCGCTAATGCAGCACCAGGAACAATGTCACCGATTGCATAAATATTAGGCTTATTGGTTCGTCCTTGCGCATCGACTTTGATCAAGCCGCGATCCGTTGTTTCAATGCCAACAATGTCTAAGCCCAAATCATCGGTATTTGGCCGCCGCCCGACTGTGACCATCACATAATCTGCGGCAATGGTTTGTTCTTTACCGTCCGCTGTATAGGTTACCTTGACGCCATTGCCGGTATCTTCGGCTTCCTTCGCCATCGCGTTGGTAATCACTGTAACGCCGCGCTTTTTAAAGGAGTTCAAGACGAGTTGAACCATATCCTTTTCAAAGTTTGGCAAAATTGAGCTGGTGCCTTCAAGAATTGTGACATGTGCGCCTAGGTTAGCATAGGCGCTCGCCAGTTCGGATCCGATGTAGCCACCGCCAATCACCACGAATTCTTTTGGTACTTCCGGTAAGTTTAGGCCACCGGTTGAATCCAAAATCCGTTTGCCAAATTTGAAGCCTTTGATTTCAATTGGCCGGCTTCCGGTTGCAATGATCAAATTCTTGAAGGTGTATGTCTGAGCCGAGTCTTTTTGCATAACCCGCAGACTATGATCATCTTTCAAGAAAGCCGTCCCCATAATGGTTTCGATTTTGTGCTTTTTTAAAAGCATCGCAACACCGCTGGTTAACGTGTGTACAACCTTGTTTTGCTTCCAATCCTGGGTTTTTTTGAAATCAAGATCCGCACCCTTGGCATTAATACCAAACGTGCTTGCTTCCAAGGCATCTTGATAACGGTGACCGGCATTGATCAAAGCTTTTGATGGAATACAGCCAACATTCAAACAAACCCCGCCAATGAAGGTATTCTCGATAACAGTTACCTTTTGACCCATTTCGGCTGCTCGGATCGCAGCTACGTAACCACCTGGGCCAGAGCCAATCACAACGGTGTCCAAATCGATTGCAAAATCGCCTACAACCATGCTTATCCCTCCATCAACAGCAGATCAGGGTCTGCTAACAATTTATCCATGAGATTCAATGCGGTTTGCGCCAAAGCACCATCAATCAAGCGATGATCATAACTCAAGCTCAACTTCAACAGGTTACCGACAACAATTTCATTATCAGCGTTGACATATGGCTCTTTAGCAATTTTACCGACACCAAGGATGGCAACTTCCGGCTGATTGATCACCGGTGTGAACCAGCCACCACCAATTGAACCAACGTTACTAATGGTCATGGAACCGCCGCGCATCTCATCTGGCTTCAACTTGCTGTCATATGCCTTTTGTGCATTGTCACTGATTTCCTTGGCAATTTCGAACATGCTCTTGGCATCAGCATTCTTGATGACCGGCACGTATAACCCATGATCCGTGTTCGTGGCAATCCCGATATTAAAGTAATGTTTGTAAACAATCTCATCGGTGGTGTCGTCAATTGACGCATTAAATTCTGGATATTCACGCAATACCGTGACCAAAGCTTTAACGATGTATGGCAAGAACGTTAATTTAATGCCTTTATCAGCCGCGTACTGCTTGTACTTCTTCCGATGCGCCATTAACTTGGACACTTCAACCTCGTCAAAGCTCGTGACATGCGGGCTTCGTTGTTTCGAAGCTAACATTGCCTTGGCAATTGCCTTGCGCGTTGGCGTCATCTTCTCGCGAGTCTCCAGCTCGGCTTCACTGCCGGTTGAAACGTAAGGCGCGACTGGCTGCGGTTTTGGCGCTGCCGGTGTTGCTGCTGGAGCTGGTTGCGCTGCTTTAGGCGCGGAGGTTGCTGCTGGCTGCGCAGGTGCTGCAGCTGGTGCCCCTGCTTTAAAGGCATCGATATCGGCTTTGGTAATGCGCCCATGCTTCCCAGTTGCTGGCACTTGTGAAATATCAATGCCTTGTTCGCGTGCATATTGGCGAACAGACGGCATCGCCAGAATTTCCCGATTTGGATCGGTGATGGCCGGTACTGATCCGG
>OBYY01000283.1_pt1 | contig 9890 bp, 7 predicted proteins | sample 1476821 | NCBI WGS metagenome assembly OBYY01 (sample SAMEA2580218, study PRJEB22360) | human gut metagenome | biome: human gut; feature: human-associated habitat; material: faeces | place: Denmark | collected 2008/2010
GTAACAAGCTACACCGGCCGCGACAGAAATAAGATAAGAAACAATATATTGCACGGATTCACCTCTTTCCGGCTGGAAAGAGTCAACAGCATATATAGTATAATTTGTAAGAATTCAAAACTTGACTTCAGATTTTTGTGTCATATAATATGTGGCATATGCATAAAATTATAGGATAATATTGTAGTATAGTGACAAAAATAGAAAGGAATTTAAAAAAACTATTGCATCTCTTCATACACTGTGCTATAGTGAAACCAAGGTTATTGGAAACGTTACCGATACCGTTACCGAGAAGGTTCCCGGTAACAGTTCCAAGAGTAACATTTTAAGGAAAGTACCTGCGGCAGAGAACGCAGATACGGAAGGAGGATATATATTATGAAACTTAGAAAACTGGCAGCACTTTCACTGGCAGCCGCGATGGCGGCAGGTACACTGGCAGGATGTTCTTCCAAACCGGCGGAGACAAAACCGGCAGAGACCACAGCGGCTCCGGCTGGCGAGACCACCGAAGCGGCAAAGGCAGAGGACACGTCTGCAGCGGCATCTGATGCAAAGGGACAGATTTACTACTTAAACTTTAAGCCTGAGGTTGCGGATGTATGGGTAGAACTGGCAGAGAAGTACACGGCTGAGACCGGTGTACCGATGAAGGTTCAGACAGCAGCGGCCGGAACGTATGAGCAGACCTTAAAATCTGAAGTAGCAAAGAAAGAACCGCCGACACTGTTCCAGATTAACGGACCGATCGGATATAAGTCATGGGCAAAGTACTGCCGTGATTTAAAAGATACGGATATCTACAGCCATCTGGTTGACAAGAGTATGGCAGTAACCGACGGAGACGGTGTATATGGCATTCCGTACGTAGTAGAAGGCTACGGTATTATTTACAATGATGCAATTATGCAGAAATATTTCGCCCTGGATGGCGCAAAGGCAGCATCCATGGACGATATTAAGAACTTTGATACATTAAAAGCAGTTGCCGAGGATATGCAGGCCAGAAAAGCTGATCTGGGAATCGAAGGCGTATTCGCTTCCACATCCTTTGCTCCCGGTGAGGACTGGAGATGGCAGACCCATCTTGCAAACCTTCCGATTTATTATGAATATAAGGACGATAACGTAAGCGATAAAGACGCGATCGACTTCAAGTATTCCGATAATTTCAAAAACATTTTTGACTTATATTTAAACAACTCCTGCACAGATCCGAAGATGGTAGGTGCCAAGACGGTTGAGGACTCCATGGCTGAGTTCGCTCTGGGCAAGGTTGCCATGGTTCAGAACGGCAACTGGGGCTGGAGCCAGGTTGCAGGTGTAGAAGGCAATACCGTGAAGGAAGAGGACGTTAAATTCCTTCCGATCTATACAGGCGTAGCAGGTGAAGAGAAGCAGGGCTTATGTATCGGTACCGAGAACTTCTTCTCCATCAACAGCCAGGCCAAGGAAGAAGATCAGCAGGCATCTCTTGACTTCTTAACATGGCTGTTCAGTTCTGACACAGGAAAAGATTATGTGACAAACAAGTTAGGCTTTATCGCTCCGTTTGATACGTTCACAGCAGATGAGAAGCCAACCGACCCGCTGGCAAAAGAGGTTGACAGATACATGAGTAATACGGATTTATATTCTGTATCCTGGAACTTCACATCATTCCCGAGCCAGACATTTAAAGATAACTTTGGCGCTTCCCTGTTACAGTATGCTCAGGGCGGAAAAGAATGGCAGGCCGTTGTTGACGATATGAAGGCCGACTGGGCTAATGAAAAGGCCATGACCAAATAAGAGTAAGGCAACAGACATGAGATGGGTGAGCGTAAGGGAACTTCCTCACCCATTTCTTTACCTAAACGCTGAGAATCACTATGTATGTTCAAGGAGGGTGCACCATGCAAAAATCCATCAAACGGTATTTTCCGATTTTTGTGCTGCCGACGCTGATTGCATTTATCATTGCATTCCTGTATCCGTTTATCATGGGTATTTATCTGTCATTTACGGAATTTACCACGGTAAAGGATGCGACGTGGGTGGGCATAAGCAACTATAAAAAGATATTTCTGGACCAGAACTTCATAAATGCGCTGGTATTCACCGTGAAATTCACCATAGTGTCCGTTGTGACGATCAATGTGTTTGGATTTTTGATGGCGTATGCTCTGACGAGAGGCATTAAGGGAACGAATTTATTCCGAACCGTTTTCTTTATGCCGAACTTAATCGGCGGTATCGTTCTGGGCTATATCTGGCAGCTGCTGTTAAATGGTATTCTGGCAAAGTTTGGGGTTACGCTGTCCTTCGACGCCAAATACGGTTTCTGGGGTCTGGTTATCCTGATGAACTGGCAGCTCATCGGTTATATGATGATCATCTATATCGCAGGCCTTCAGAACGTTTCTCCGGATTTAATCGAAGCGGCAAAGATTGACGGAGCTACGAAGACACAGACGCTGCGGCGCATCATCATTCCGATGGTTATGCCTTCCTTTACGATCTGTCTCTTCTTAACCCTGACCAATTCCTTTAAGCTGTTTGACCAGAACCTGGCTCTCACCGCAGGTGGACCCGGAAGACAGACCAGTATGCTGGCTCTCGATATTTACAGTACGTTCTACGGCAGAGTCGGCTGGGAAGGCGTCGGTCAGGCGAAGGCGGTTGTCTTCTTTTTGATGGTTGCGGTTATTTCCCTGACACAGCTGTATTTAACAAGGCGTAAGGAGGTAGAAAACTGATGAGCGTGAAAGCGAAAAAAGCGGAAAATCAGCAGATGGAAGTCAGCAAATCGACCGGCATGATGATGACTGTGTTCTTTGCCATACTTTCACTGGCATTTCTGTTCCCTATTTTCCTGGTTCTGGTGAACTCTTTTAAGAGCAAACTCTACATCAGCGATGCGCCGTTCCAGCTGCCGAAGGCGGGAACCTACGTGGCCCTTACGAACTATTTCGAAGGTGTGAGGAAGACCGGATTTTTTCCGGCGTTTGGAAGGTCTCTGTTTATTACGGTTTGCTCCGTAGCAGTAATTGTACTGTTTACCTCCATGACGGCATGGTACATTACCAGAGTGAAATCGAAATTTAACAGCATTCTTTACTATATCTTTGTATTTGCCATGATTGTACCGTTCCAGATGGTTATGTTCACCATGTCCAAGACGGCCAACGATTTATACTTAAACTCCATGTACGGGCTGGTTCTTCTGTACCTGGGATTTGGAGCGGGGCAGGCGGTATTCCTGTTCTGCGGATTCGTAAAGGCAATACCGCTGGAAATCGAAGAGGCGGCCATGATTGACGGCTGTTCCCCGATTCAGACGTATTTTAATGTGGTATTTCCGATGCTTCGGCCTACCGCTGTTACGGTAGCGATCTTAAATGCCATGTGGATCTGGAATGATTATCTGCTTCCGAGCTTGATTCTTCCGCAGGAAAAGGGTACAATACCCATGGTTATCCAGAACTTAAAGGGCGGCTACGGTTCCATTGATATGGGAGCCATGATGGCCATGCTGGTTTTGGCGATTGTACCGATCATTATTTTCTATTTAAGCTGTCAGAAATACATCATTAAGGGTGTAGCTGCCGGCGCAGTAAAAGGTTAAGGATAAAGGAGACACACGATGCGGGAATGTGGTATGTTGCTACCGGTTGCCAGTCTGCCGTCAAAGTACGGAATCGGAGCATTTTCTAAAGAGGCTTATGAGTTTATTGATACATTAAAAGAGGCGGGACAGCATTACTGGCAGATTCTGCCGTTGGGACCGACCAGCTACGGGGACTCACCCTATCAGTCTTTTTCGGCTTTCGCAGGTAATCCATATTTCATTGATCTCGACAAACTGGTGGAAGAAGGTCTCCTTACAAAAGAAGAATGTGACTCCGCGGATTTTGGAAGCAATCCGAGAGATATTGATTATGGGAAGATCTATTTTAACCGTTTTCCGCTGCTTCGCAAGGCGTATGAGCGCTGGCTGAAAGACGGCCATACAGCGGCGGAGGCCAGGGAAAAACTGTGGTCTGAGACCGTGGAATACTGCTTTTATATGGCGGTTAAGAACCAGAATAAAGGCAGGAGCTGGACGGAGTGGAATGAAGACATCCGTCTTCAGAAACGGGAAGCGATGGAACGGCTTCAGTATGAGCTGGCGGACGAGGCAGGGTTCTACGCCTTCCTTCAAATGAAATTTGAAGAGCAGTGGAGTGCGTTAAAATCGTATGCCAACGAAAAGGGGATCCGTATCATTGGAGATATTCCCATCTATGTGGCGCTGGACAGTGCGGATACATGGTATCATCCGGAACTGTTTCAGTTTGATGAGAACCGGGAACCGGTTGCGGTAGCCGGCTGTCCGCCTGACGGCTTTTCTGCCACAGGTCAGCTCTGGGGGAATCCGCTGTATCAGTGGGAATACCATGGGAAGACCGGCTATCAGTGGTGGATGCGGCGTATGGAATACAGCTTCCGCATGTATGATGTGGTGCGTGTGGACCATTTCCGGGGCTTCGATGAATACTATTCCATACCGGCCGGTAGTGAAAACGCGATTCACGGAACCTGGGAAAAAGGGCCGGGAATCGAGATTTTCCAGAAAATGCAGGAAAAGTTTGGTAAACTTGATATTATTGCGGAAGATCTTGGATTTTTGACGCCATCTGTGTTAAAATTAGTAAAAGACACGGGATTTCCGGGAATGAAGGTCCTGGAGTTCGCGTTCGATTCCAGAGAGGAAAGCGATTATCTGCCGCATAACTATACGACCAACTGTGTGGTTTATACGGGAACTCATGACAATAATACAATCCGCGGCTGGTATGAGGAGATGGATGAGGCGGACAGACAGCTTTCTATAGATTATATGAACAATGCACACACTCCCGAGGACGAAATTCACTGGGACTTCGTACGCCTTGCACTGGCGAGTGTGGCGAAGCTTGCGGTGATACCGGTACAGGATTACCTGGGGCTGGGAGGGGAAGCGAGGATTAACACACCTTCCACTCTGGGGGAAAACTGGAGATGGCGCATGCTTTCCGGGGAGATGACAGATGAAATCGCGGTAAAGTGCCGTAAAATGGCGAAACTTTACGGCAGGGTATGACAGGGGATGAGTATTTCTTATGGATTCTATCAATATTAAGGATATAGCCAGAATCTGCGGGGTTGGCGTAAGCACGGTATCACGTGCAATAAATAATCACCCGGATATTAATCCGGAGACAAAGAATATGATTATGCAGGCGATTAAGGAACATAATTATATTCCTAATAACAGCGCCCGCAATTTAAAACGCACGGATTCGAAGGCTATTGCGGTTTTGATTAAGGGCATCAGCAATCCGTTCTTCAGCAAGATGATCCGTGTTTTTGAAGAGGAGATCCAGAAGAAGAAATACTTGTTTATCATGCAGCGCGTGGATGCCTGCGAGGATGAAGTGGACGTGGCGCTGGAACTGATTAAGGAGAAGAAGCCCAGGGGAATCGTGTTTCTGGGGGGCTTCTTCTCACACAGCAAAGAGAAGCTGGAACAGCTGACTGTTCCGTTTGTGTTAAGTACCATTGGAATGACTGATTCATTGGAGGAATCCTCTTCCTATTCCTGGGTTTCCGTTGATGATTACGCGGAGAGCTACAAAATGACTGATTATTTATGTAAACTCGGCCATAAGAGAATTCTGATTCTGGCGGCGACGCAGGATGATGAGAGTATTGGAAAACTGCGGCTTGAGGGATATAAAAAAGCCCTGGAGGACAACGGAATTGAGCTCGATGAAAAACTCTGCATTTTCTCTGAGGTAGGCAGGGACTGCTATACCATGGATTATGGATTTATGTCCATGAGCCGGATCCTGAAGGAGAAAAAAGTGGATTTTACAGCTGTCTACGCAATTTCGGACAGCATTGCCATAGGAGCCTGCAAGGCGATTACAGAGTGCGGCGGGAAAGTTCCGGAAGATTATTCTGTGGCCGGATTCGACGGACTTGATATCGCACATTACTATAATCCGACGCTGACCACCATAAGACAGCCGGTGGAGGAGATGGCGAAAAGTACCATAAGGATCCTGTTTGACGTAATTGGCAAGAAAGCGGACCATCAGAAACGGGTGTTTAAAGGAGAACTGGTGGAGGGAGAATCGACCAGGAGAATTTGAAGCCAGTGAGAAATGGGAGATTCGAATACATCTAAATTATAATTGACACAATAGAGAAAAAAGGGTTATAATAAAGGTACAAAAAGGCAGTCCACTCCACAGAGTGGCTTCCAGAAGATAATTTCTAAAAAAATAGTCACTTACCTTTGGGATGGCGGGGTGACTATTTTTTTTGTACCGTTCTTTCTATCTATGTAAACGAGAATGGCAACGATCAGCATCGCTGCATTTATGATAACCATAAATTCTTCATAAGTAGACATATAATAGAACCACCTCCTTTCGGAGATGGAAGTCACCCGGCAGATGGACTGTCTGATTTTATTATATCAAAATAAAGTAAAAAAAACAATTAAATACAGTGAAAACAAAAAGTAAAACTAAAAAATAGTGGGAATTATGGATAAGTGTATGATTAGAGCTGAAGTGGAATTTTGTGGTATCATATGGTTTGCAAAACGGGGACAGTGAACTTCTATAGAACACTGTCCCCGTTTTTGCTCACTTCTGACTGATGTGCTTTTTGTCAGGATTACCCGGCCAGCCGTTTTCTTAAGAGTTCCAGATACGGTTCGTTTACTTGGCAGTTTAGAAGCGCAAAGGACCGCATGATTCTGGCAATGTCACCGGCGGAACAGTCCTGAAATGCTTTGGCGTATTCCGGCTGCAGGACTCCGGCGCAGAAACTGGTGAGAAGGGCGTAGTTCATACATTTCTGGAAGGTGCCGAAGGTGTAGTTGGGGGACTCGCTCAAAAGTGACATGATGTAGCGGGTGAACTGCCCGGTGACTTCTTTGCCGGGACAGGCGCTTCGCCAGGCCGTGAAGTTCTCTGCACCGAGCAGACCTTTCATGCGCTGGACCTCAGACACGGTTTTCATGTATTCGCTCTCGGGATCTAAAGTGACCCAGCCCATGGTGCCGCAATCCTTGTACGTCCAGGTGGTCCAGTGAATCCCCAGTTCATTGAAAGCCCGGAGCTGGTCATCCATGGAGGCCAGACGGTAAGGGATATCGTCGGCTCCTGTGCAGTATTGGGAACCAAATTCGCCTACCCAGAGAGGAACCTGCCAGGTCTCGGAAAACTGCCAGCCTTCCGTCTCCTTTATGTGGCGGATCTGTTGTTCGTAATCCCAGTAGCAGCCGGCCTCAACACGGTCGTTGTGAAGCATCTCATACTGGCCGGGATAAGCGCCGGGACCGAAACTGGAGACAATATAGTCGTGGGAAGAGTATACCAGGTTATCGTCAAAGGGAGCCTCCAGACCGGAAAAATTGTGGCCGTAGGAGTCGCCTTCTATGAAGATGATGTGGCGTTTGTCAATCTCTCTGATCCGGTCCACGGCTGTGTGGATGACCCGGTTGAAGGTCTGATAGTCGGAAGTAAAGTTTTCGTACATATTGAAGGGATAATCGCCGCTGCGGCAGCTTGAGCTCGGTTCATTGAGAAGCTCATAGCCGGCTACGGCCGGACAGTCCTTGAAACGGGAGGCGATTTCCTGCATCAGGGCATAGTAGCGCCTCTGATAACAGGCATCAGACCAGAACAGGGAGATTCCCCGGTCGTTGTCACTGTGCCAGTGAGTGTTCTGCCAGCCTTGAACAGCATGCATGTCAAAGATTACGTAAAGTCCATGCTTTTCGCAGAGGTCCACGGTTTCCCGCAGGAGACGGAACCCCTCTTCTTTGTAGACGAAGGGAGCGTCATCGCTCTCAAAGTGCCGATAATTCAGTGCCAGACGCACGACGGTAGCTCCCGTGGAAGCGATAAAAGCCAGGTCCTCCTCTGCCAGAAAATTGTGAATCATTTCCTGGAAAAAGTAAGATCCGTCCTCTTCCCCCAGCCTTTTTCTCATGTGCTCGCGAAGCGAGATCTCGGTTCCGGGGAATCCGTTGATGAAATTCTCCATGTTCATCCAGCCGCCCACACAGGTGCCTCTTAGCCAGACCGGCGTTCCGGATTCTGTTATAATATTCTTTCCTTTGGTTTTAAGGAATTCCATACAGTATAACTCCTTTCTAAGTGAAATGTTTATCTAATTTTACTATGACAGCCTGCGGCGCACAAGATGAAAAAATATAAACATATACAAAAAAATAAGTAATAAATGCGTTAAACTGGAAAATGTTTATAAAAAATCATACTTATTTTTTTGGAGGGGATGTGCTAAGATGCATTCATAAAGTTCAGATGACGCCGGCGCCGGCAGCGGGACTTGTAAATGAAAAAATGGAGGAGTTTATCATGAGGTTAAAAAAGTATTTGGGGATTTTACTGAGCGGGATAATGGTGCTTTCCATGACAGCCTGTGCTGGAGCGGATAAAGGCCAGACGGCGCCGCCGGAGAGCGGTCAGACGGAGGGGACAAAGAAGGAGCAGACGCAGGCGGAAGCCGGAAGCGGCGATGTTACCAAGATTACCATGTGGTCCAACGACCAGCATGACCAGGCGGTTTATGAAGAAAGGATTAAAGCGTTTAATGAGACCATCGGAAAGGAAAAAGGTATTTCCGTGGAATACACCGTCTATGGAAGTGATTACTATACGACGCTTGATGTCGCTGTGACTGCCGGAGAGGGACCAGATATTTTCAAGTGTAATAAAATTGGCAATTACGCGGAGGCCGGATACATCATGCCATGGGAGGCTGAAGCCGGATTAAAGGGGCTGGTGGATCGTTTTGCGGAGTATAACGCGCCCGGTTATGGAGAATTCGGCCAGAAGACATACTCTATCCCGATCCGTGTGACGACGTATGGGATCGCCTGTAATATGGATGTCTTTAACCAGTACGGACTTAAGACACCTGAGACATGGGACGAAATGAGGGCGTGTGCAAAGGCAATCACTGAGGGAAGCAAGGAGTCAACTTACGGATATGCGCTGGCAATGGGATATGGATCCTACAACTATTTCTATGTGAATTTACCAAATGCAGCCAGCGTGGGAGATGAGTATTTCAATCACACCACAGGCCGGTATGACTTTGAATCCCTTGGCGGTTTCTTTGACCATCTTCAGGGATTTATTGATGACAAGAGTATGTTCCCGGGCTACGAGACGATGGATGGGGATACGGCGAGAGCTCAGTTTTCGGCAGGGAATATTGGGATGATCGGGGTTATGTCTTCAGACGTGACGACATTTAAGAATCAGTTTCCATGTGATTTCGAGTGGACCGTTATTCCATATCCGGTTGCTGATGGGTCTAACCGCTATAAGGAACCGGTTGGTGCCGCCATGTCCTATGTCATCAATTCCAGGGCGGCGAAGGACGGATATTCGGACAAGGTTGCGGAGTTTATAAATTATCTGTATTCCGATGAAATGTTTGTGGCTACGAATGAGGCACAGGTGGATATCAGTATCTTAGGGGATGAGATTACCAGCCAGTCCAAGGTGGATGGCCTGGATCCAAACTGGATTAAATTCTCCGATATGGATGTATTCTGTATTAAGTATCCAAATCCGGATGGCGATTTATCGATTGAGGGAGACAGCTATCAGGACGTTTACAACAAGATTTTGACTGGAATTATCACGGATGTGGATGGCGCGCTGAAGGACTTGTCGGAACGTTACAATAAGGCTCTGGATGAAGCTGTTGCATCCGGAAAGGTGAATATTGATGACTACATTGATCCGAATATTGCCGATAAGATGAAGTGGAACCAGTAGCGGCTGAAAAAATTGGCGGGGGTATGCACGGGATTTGCCCGTACAAAAACC
>OBYY01000294.1_pt1 | contig 9687 bp, 8 predicted proteins | sample 1476821 | NCBI WGS metagenome assembly OBYY01 (sample SAMEA2580218, study PRJEB22360) | human gut metagenome | biome: human gut; feature: human-associated habitat; material: faeces | place: Denmark | collected 2008/2010
CCTTCCCGTCCCTGGCCTTGATCTCGCTGATGTCCGTCAGCCACTTCTCGTTCGGACGCTCGGCCGTGAAGTCCCGGTCGACGAGATTGGCGGGAGCCGGCGTCGTCTCGCCCTCGTAGGAACTATACCTGCGTCGCTTGGGCACATGCGCCACGAGCCCTTCCTCCGCCATGATCCCGCGGACCGACTTCTCCGATACGCCGGTCTTGAGCACCGCCTTGATCCTGCGGTACCCGCACCTGCCCTTGGAATCGGCGAACGCCCCGGCCACCTCCGCCCTGAGTCCGGCGTACTTGTCAACGCCGAGCCGGGCGTGGTGGCAGTAGGTGGCCGCTGGGCGCGATGCCGGGCAGGCATGTCATCGAGCCGGGCGAATACGCCGGCATCAACCGGTCGATCAACAGGGTCTTCTCCCTGTTCGACAGGCGCCGCAGGTCGGCGCCGGGGTCTTTTCCTTACGACCTCCACCACCTCCCGCATCAACGCGTTCTCCAGCTCCAGTTCCTCGACCCTGCGGCGCAAAGCCTCCGCGTCATCATCATCGGCTGCGGACGGCCGGCGACGGGAGTCAGCGGGCTTATTGCCCTGCGCGGCGTTCCTGTTTTTGGGCTGCAACGCGGCCATGCCGCCCTTGCGGTACGCCCTGACCCAGCCATGCACCGCGCCGACGCCCACGCCGAGCTGTTTGGCGGCCTGCTTCTGCTGCATGCCGCCCGGCACCAGCTCGACTGCCCTTCGCCTGGTCTCCAGTGGGATGATGGGTTTGGCCATATGGCCGGCATGCCGGGAATCCATCGCCGGCCAACGCTCCAGGCACTGCCTGGTCGGATAACCCAGATGCTCCACCACCTGGGCCGTCGTCATCGGCGTGGTGAAATACAACTCCACCGCACGCTCTCGTTCCTCAAGACCGGACATACGAAAATCTTTCCGTTCGGTCTCCAAGAAAACGTCCGCAGCCCCTTACCCGTCAGGGCGCAACCCGTACGGTAGACACAGGTAGACATAAGGTAGACGACTGAAGCCCAATGATTCCAACAGGTAGACGAAGTAGATGGGTAGACATCGTCATCTACTCCAGCGGTTTCGACGGGGTATCAACATTCTCAGGTTTACATATTCTAAATGTTTCGCGTGGCTATGCGGTGGATTCGTGGGTGGATTCGCGGGTGACGAATGAGGTTTAGTACCTCATGTTGATTCCGTTCTTACGTCCATGGCGTATGACGACAATGAACGTAAGGTAGCCCAAGGTGAAAAAGACAAGGCTTTGCACGGACAGTCCCAGCCAATCGGCTGCAGACAATGGTTTGCCAAGTATCGCGCTGCGGGACATCTCGATGCCTTTGGTGATGGGAATGAGCTGGCCAGCCAACCTGAGCGGAACGGGCAGTTCATTCAATGGCACGATCACGCCTCCTAGGAACATCATGGCGTATCCGATGGTGTCCATGAAGGACGCGGTTTTGGTGAACAGAATCGTCAGCGAGGCCATCGCCATGGTCAGGCCGAATACCCCGACCGCGACGAGCAGGGAGACCGGCATCACCATCCAGGAGAATCCGATCTCGGCGCCGATCAGTTTGAACAATGCTATGACGAACACGGCGTCGACCGCTATGCTTACCAAGGCCCAGCTCAGGGTCTTGACCGTGATCTGTTCGAGCATGCTCGTCGGACGTATCATCAGCTGCGTGAACGTTCCGTTCTGCTTGTCGGATGAGATCGACACGCTCGCCTCGCTGACCATCGTGCTGGCAGAACTCCAATACAGAAATCCGATCCACACCGATGGGTCGTTTCCGTCCTTCGCGGACATCACGAACAAGGCCACCACGATCGCCGTGGTGATGAGCGAGGAGACGTATCCGCTGAGGTAAACGCGCGTTTCCGCGACATATCTGCGTATCTCGGCCACGTAAAGGTTCAGGAACGCGCGGATCGCTTGTCCAGTTTTCATTTTGCTGCACTTCCTTCATATTCGTCGAACAGGTCGAGCAGCACCTGTTCGAACGTGCCCGGTGCGGAATTGCCGTTGGCATATCGTCGCATGAATTCCCGGTATGATCCGCCCCATACGGCAGATCCGCGTCGGAGCAGCAGGATGTCGTCGGCGTAGCCCTCGATGACATCCGATTGGTGCGAGGTCAACAGCACGGCCATGCCATCATCCGCCAGCCGTCGCACCTCGGAAAGGAAATCGCGTTTGGAGACCACGTCCAGACCAAGCGTCGACTCGTCTAGCAGCAAGACCCGCGGCTCGGGCAGCAACGCGGTGACCAACGCGAGCTTTTGCTGCGTTCCGCGCGACCAGTCTCCGACCCGCTTGTCCATGTGTCGGCGGAGGTCCAGTCTGTCGATCATGCCGGAGGCGCGTTCCATCGTCTGTCGGCGACTGAGCCCGTACAGCGTGCCTTGGTATTCGAGGTTCATCCATCCCCGAAGGCTCATGTAAGCCAACGAGCTGTCCTCGAGCACGGCCGATAGGCGGCGGTACAGGCGGCTGCCCAGCTTCCGGACGGGGATCCCATCGTAGAGCACCGACCCAGAATCCGGGGAGATCAGGCCGCATGCCATGCGCAGCAAAGTGGATTTTCCCGCGCCATTCGGCCCCACCACCGCAGTGATCTTTCCCGGTTCCAACTTCAAACTGACGCCATCGACCGCCGTCTCGGGGCCGAATCTCTTGACCACGTTATCCAGACACAGAGTCATGTTTTCTCAATTCGGTACGAGTTTATAGGAAAAAATGCTCTTGAAGTGAGCTTACTTCATATTCGTTTTACAATTGTACGAGTATTCCTTTGCGAGATGTTCTTTCCCGTTGTCTATTTGTAAGTGCAACATCCTTGTTTGGCCTGTAAGTCTAGCAGTTCGTCGGTGAACGCCTCGGCGGGTGTACGGTAGCCGAGTATTCGCATGGGCCGGTTGTCGGTCTCGTCGACGATCTCCCGTAGGTCGCGGGCCATGCCGAGGGTGATTTCGCAGCGTTTGGGCAGGTAACGCCGGATCATGCCGTTCCTGTTCTCGTTGCTTCCCCGCTGCCAGCTGGAGTACGGGTCGGCGAAGTAGGTGGACATGCCCAGTTCCTCGCGCAGGCGCGTGTGTCGGGCGAACTCGGCGCCGTTGTCGTGGGTGACGCTGAGCCTGGCGCCTGCGGGCAGCGGGCGGAACATCGCCAATTGCGCCCCGACGTTTTCCCCGGCGGTCTTGTCGGGCACGATCCGCGCCATGAGATAGCGCGTCTTCCGTTCGACCTCGGTGTGCAGGTTGCATCCGGCGCCGATGACGCTGTCGGCCTCCCAATGGCCGAACCCGCTTCTGTCGCCGGCCGCCTCCGGTCTTTCGGATATGGGCACGCGCCCGGAGATCGGGAAGCGCGAGACTCTGCGCCCCATGCGTTTGCGCCGGCGTTTGTGGCCGCGTGGCAGGCAACGCGCCCAGCGTTCCCGACGCCGTTTGTCGGCGTAGATCCACTGGTAGACGGTCTCCGGGCACACGCGCATGAGCGGGTCGTCCGGCCACAGGACGCGCAGCCTGCCGCTGATCAGCAGCGGCGACCAGCCGCAGCCCAGTTTCTCGGCCACCCACGCCCACAACCGGTCATACGACAGGCGATGCGGTTTGCGCGGCTTCATCCTGCGTTGGTCGGCCCTGCGCTGCGCGGGGCCGGCGATGTAGTACCTTCCCGTCCACGGGCCCGCCTTCAGCCGTTTCGGCCTGTACGGCCGGTAGGACTCGTTCTCGTTGGACGGGAACCACGTGTTGCGCTTGACCTCCCGGCTGACCGTCGAGGCATTGCGGCCGAGCATCAGGCCGATCCCGCGGATGCTGGTGCCGTTGCCGATCTCGATCTGGATGACCTGGCGCTCCTCTTCCGACAAATGCGAATATACTTTCCCCATAGGTGCAACATCCCTTCGGACTGGTTATCTGGACAATCTCCAATCTAACGGGTGTTGCACTTTCAATTAGACAACGGGTTTGAGGATTCTCAGTTCGTTGTTTTCGAAGATACTGCGCAAACATGTTGGGTGAATCGACTCATTTCTGTAAGCGCAGCCGCCGCCGCATACTGGAAGAAACTTGCATGTTTTACACATAGGAAATGCCGGGGCAACAGATTCAAGTCGGCGGGCTCGTGCTAGCTTCCATTCCCAAGAATTGCGATTAGCAAATGGTCCCTCCCGATAGGGGGACAAGCCAACTCCATTGATGCATGACCAAACATAACCTTGAGGGTCAACCCATCGAAGCAGTCGACCGGCGGCGAAAGGCACGCCCTTCCCGTCCCTGGCCTTGATCTCGCTGATGTCCGTCAGCCACTTCTCGTTCGGACGCTCGGCCGTGAAGTCCCGGTCGACGAGATTGGCGGGAGCCGGCGTCGTCTCGCCCTCGTAGGAACTATACCTGCGTCGCTTGGGCACATGCGCCACGAGCCCTTCCTCCGCCATGATCCCGCGGACCGACTTCTCCGATACGCCGGTCTTGAGCACCGCCTTGATCCTGCGGTACCCGCACCTGCCCTTGGAATCGGCGAACGCCCCGGCCACCTCCGCCCTGAGTCCGGCGTACTTGTCAACGCCGAGCCGGGCGTGGTGGCAGTAGGTGGCCGCTGGGCGCGATGCCGGGCAGGCATGTCATCGAGCCGGGCGAATACGCCGGCATCAACCGGTCGATCAACAGGGTCTTCTCCCTGTTCGACAGGCGCCGCAGGTCGGCGCCGGGGTCTTTTCCTTACGACCTCCACCACCTCCCGCATCAACGCGTTCTCCAGCTCCAGTTCCTCGACCCTGCGGCGCAAAGCCTCCGCGTCATCATCATCGGCTGCGGACGGCCGGCGACGGGAGTCAGCGGGCTTATTGCCCTGCGCGGCGTTCCTGTTTTTGGGCTGCAACGCGGCCATGCCGCCCTTGCGGTACGCCCTGACCCAGCCATGCACCGCGCCGACGCCCACGCCGAGCTGTTTGGCGGCCTGCTTCTGCTGCATGCCGCCCGGCACCAGCTCGACTGCCCTTCGCCTGGTCTCCAGTGGGATGATGGGTTTGGCCATATGGCCGGCATGCCGGGAATCCATCGCCGGCCAACGCTCCAGGCACTGCCTGGTCGGATAACCCAGATGCTCCACCACCTGGGCCGTCGTCATCGGCGTGGTGAAATACAACTCCACCGCACGCTCTCGTTCCTCAAGACCGGACATACGAAAATCTTTCCGTTCGGTCTCCAAGAAAACGTCCGCAGCCCCTTGTCCCACTGTTCCCCATTTATGGAAGCGTAATTTACTAAATCATGATTCCATAAACCGAACGATGGCTGTATTCATCTTCGAGAGCGGTTGAAACCACGTCGACACGCCGAAGGGGTGCTCGCAGAACCGCTGTTGCCGAAAAGCAACTATTGGAATTCCGCCATTGTGCGAAACCTATCCGCCGTTCTGTGAGCACCCCTTCGGCGTGTCGTCGTATCCGGCGCGTTCCTACGAGCAGAGCCAATCCATGACGTTGGTGATATGGATGCCTTCGTCGGTCATGCCCTCGCTATGCCAGTCGAGGGTGAGCACCGTGCGGGGGAATGCGTCGCCCAATCGCCGCAGCGGGGCTAATTCCCGCTCCCGGGTCTGCTCCTCGGTCATGTTCAACGTGACCTGAATGTACTGCTTGTCGTTTCCGCGCTTCGCGATGAAATCGATCTCGCCGTCGGGCAGCGATCCGATGGTGACATCGTAACCGCGTCGCTGCAGTTCCATGAAGACGATGCCTTCGAGCTGTGCTCCGCGATCCGAGCCGTTGAAACCCGTGGCGAGATTGCGAAAACCGTTGTCGACGGGGTAGAACTTGCGTTGCGGGCGCAGCAGTTCCTTGCCTCGCATGCGTTCCTGTTGCGCGCTGTAGACGATGAACGAGCGTTCGAGCGCGCTGATCTGGTTGTCGACGGTGGCGTAGGAGGCGTTCGCGCCGGCGCTTGTGAGCGTGTTGGCGACCTTGTTGACGGAGAACAGGTTCCCCGACGTTGAGAACAGATATCGGCTGAGTTTTTCCAATGTGGCGATGTCGCGGATGCCGTACCTTCCCGCCACGTCCCTCATCACAATGGATTCGTAGATTGAGGTGAGTATCTCGGTCGCCTTGTCCTGATCCGGCTGGCCGGTGACGAACAGGCCGGGCATGCCGCCGAACATCATGTATTCGGAGAACAGCTGGTCCGTGGAATCCGTGGTTCCCTGAGCCCGATGATGGCGTTGGTATTCGTCGAAGGAGAGCGGATATACGGGGATGGTGATGTAGCGACCCGTCAGATGGGTCGCCAGTTCGCCGGATAGCAGTCGTGCGTTCGATCCGGTGGTATACACGTCGGTGTCGTCACGGGAATGCAGCCGGCGAACCACTTCCTCCCATCCGGGAACGTCCTGTATTTCATCAAGGAAAACGTAGAAGTGGCCGGGTTGGGCTTCTTTCGTGGCTTGCATCAGGTCGGCGTGCAGGTCGGTCGCCGAATATCCGATGGGCGTGTCGAAGGAATCGAAGCGACGGGTGAAGATATTGCTCGCGGGAACGCCGTCGTCGAGCAGTGATTGCGCATAATGTTCCAGCAGCGTGCTTTTCCCGCACCGTCGGACGCCGGTAAGCACCTTGATCTCCGGGGTGTTCCGGTGGCTGCGCAGCGTGTCGGTGAGCTTGTCTCGTGCGATATATCCCGTCATCTCCACGCCTCCGATTTCTAGTGTATTGCAAAACAGTCGTTAAATCGACGTTGATTTTCAATATACTTGAAATTGTGCGTTCTGGAGTAATGATTCTATAGTGTACTCGAAATCGTGTGGTGGGTGTCGTCTGTCGCTGTCGGCCGGCGGATGCTGTGATATCAGGGTTCCGTTACTGCTTGAGCGGCGCTGCCACTGCCGACTCACACATTTCTTGTACGTAAAATGTGTTTTACTCGCACATTTTCTGTAGGAGATTGGGATTGGTCATGGATCGTACGGCTATGAAGCAGCTTGAGGCTTGGAAGACGTCTCGAAAATAGAAAGCCGCTCATTATCCGAGGCGCCCGTCAGACGGGCAAAACGTGTCTGTCGGAGGAGTTCGGGCGTGCACGATATGAGGTAGTAGCGCGTATCGACCTCATGAACAATGAGCGTGCGAGGAGTTTCTTTGACGGCGATCTAGATGTGAGCAGGATATTGCGTAACATCAGCCTCGAAACAGGTGTTCCTATCACGACAGATACCTTGGTGCTCCTTGATGATTATGACGGGGACTTCTCGAAACACGCGCCGCTACGTATCCTTGAGAGAATTCGTATAGTTTGGGCTTCTCTACCATCGCAGCTGGCAAAGGAGAATCGAAAGTTCGTAAGCCTGCGTGTGGCTGTTGGTCATTTCGACCTGCATAAAGCAGTGTGCACCAGTCTTGCTGGGTATCGTGACGATGACTGGCTGCTGAATGTGCCATTATGGGCGATTGGTCGGCTTGCCGCATTGCCGCTATAGCAGCCCAAGCAAAAAGGGGCCTCCGGCGCGAAGCGGAGGTCCCTGACATTAATCAGCTAGGGGCAATCGTGTATAGGCTTTGATCTCGGCTTCATACTTGCCGGCTATCGGCCATCGGCTGATAGCGGATATGTCGAAAGCGGCGATGATTAGATTTACGTTACTGGATATGGCAGTATGGGTGTCTCTTTGCCCCTTTCACCATCTTGCAATAATTCTTACATGTAAGAACTCTCTGTTAACATGTAAGAATTATTGCAAGATGGTGAAAGGGGATGCTCATGTTGCCGACTAAAGAAAGTTTGACAGTTGAGTTCAAGAGCGAGCAGAAGCGTCCTCAATCGCATGATGAAATTGTTGACAACGTAGTGGCTCTAGCCAATACTGAAGGCGGCACACTGTATCTCGGTATTGAAGACGATGGCACTGTGACCGGCGTATGTGACGAGCATCGCAATATCAATGGACTTGCGGCACTAATTTTCAATAAGACTGTTCCGCAGCTTCCCGCTCGCGTGGCGCTCTCGTATGAGAACGAGGTGCCGATAGTCAGTATTGAGGTGGGTAACAGTCAGCAAATCGTGTCTACTAGTCAAGGGAAGACACTACAGCGCCGGCTGAAAGCAGACGGCTCGCCTGAGGTCGTTCCGCTGTTTGTTTCCCAATTCATTAGCCGTTTATCTCAGCAACGGTTCTACGATTTCAGTGCGCAACCTGCCCCAGAGTCTCGGTTGGACGATTTGAATCCAGACTCAAGGAACAAGTTGAGAAGCCATATTCGCAGTGCCAATGCGCAAAACTCGTTGTTGTCTTTTACTGATGAGGATTTCGATCGGGCACTTGAGCTGGTTGTTGATGGCCCATATGGATTGCAGCCATCTGTTGCTGGTCTGCTCACCATTGGTTCGGTTGATGCTATTCATCGATCGGTTCCAGCCGCATCGGCTGTTTTTCAAGTGATGAAAGGCATGTCTCCAAAGGTCAATATGGATCCGTTCGTGTTGCCCTTGGTGGATATGTTTGATCGTGTAGGCGAGCTGATGGAGCCGTGGAATCCCAGCCACGAAGTCATGAGCGGCTTGATTCGGGTCGATCTGCCAGACTTCGATCGAGGGGCATTCCGTGAGGCAATGATTAACGCTTTCTGCCATCGCGATTATGCACGAATGGGTTCGGTGAGGTTCCTGGTTGATGATGATGGGTTGACCATAGCTAATCCCGGAGGATTCATAGAGGGTGTCTCCGAAGATAACCTGCTTACTGCACAACCGCGTTCCCGTAATCCGCAGCTTGCTCTGATTTTGAAAGCTGCCGGATATGTTGAACGTACCGGGCGAGGTGTGGATACCATCTATGCCGGGTCGATTGCGGCAGGCGGTTCTTTCCCGGATTACTCGCAGTCCAGTGCCGAAGAAGTCATTCTGTTCCTCCGCCGTGTGGTGCCTGACGAGGCATTCGTGACCATGATTGGAGATGAGGAGCGTCGGCGAGGAGCACCGTTGCCAGTCTGGTCGCTGATTGTGCTCTCACTACTGCGCGAGCATCGTAGGCTTACTATGGTCCAGTTGTGCGACTTCTCCCATTTGGAGCATCGACGCATCGTGTCTGCTGTTGAGAATTTGGTGGAAGCTGGTTTGGTAGAGGGGGTCGGCAGTGGGAGCTCTCGCTCGTATATGCTGAGTGCCCAAGTGTACAAACGTTCAGAGGGGTTGGCGTCTTACGTGCGTCAGCGTGACATCGATGCCACCCGGCGCAGTGGCCTTGTTCTGGAGTTCGCCGAGAAAAATGATGGTGTCGTCACTACGGCGGATGTCATGGATCTATTCGGCCTGAGCTATATCAGTGCATACCGGTTGTTGAAGAAGCTCGAAGATGTGGGCAAGTTGCGCCGCGAGGGGAATGGGCCGTCATCCCGATACGTGTTGGGATGATTGGCGCGCGTGAAAGTAAGTTCTTTCATCACCTTTCAATAATTCTTTCATGTAAGAACTCTCTGTTTACATGTAAGAATTATTGCAAGATGATGAAAGATGCACACAAAACGGGGAAGCCCCGCTCGATGTGAGCGAGGCTTCCCCATATGCGCTGGTGTGTAGATCAGCCTGTGTTCTGCAGGCCGGCAGCAACACTTGAAACGGTGCAGAGGATCAGATAGATGAATCCTGCCTGCTGGCTTTGCGAGAGCTCTTCCTTGTCCA
>OBYY01000305.1_pt1 | contig 9336 bp, 5 predicted proteins | sample 1476821 | NCBI WGS metagenome assembly OBYY01 (sample SAMEA2580218, study PRJEB22360) | human gut metagenome | biome: human gut; feature: human-associated habitat; material: faeces | place: Denmark | collected 2008/2010
GATCAGGAAGCACTGGCGGCCGGACAGGTCCTCCGGCAAGCGGTTTGCGTACGTGACCTGCTGGGTGGGGTGCTCCTCGTCGCGCTTCATGCCCAAGAAACCGACCTCGGCAGTAGGCATGAGGCGGGTCATTCCGTCGAGCATGCCCAGACCTGCGCGCAGCACCGGCACGATAATCGGACGTGGCTTGGCGAGCTTCTTGCCGGTCATCGGGGCGACCGGCGTCTCGATTGGTGCGGCCACGACGGACAGGTTGCGGGTGGCCTCATAGGCCTCAAGCATGACCAGTTCGGAGACGAGCTCGCGGAAAGTGGAGGAAGGGGTATTCTTGTCGCGCAAAACGGTGAGCTTGTGCTCAACCAGCGGATGATTCAAAACGTGAAGTTCCATATGCTCCAGCCTAGTCCAAGTTTCTCGACCCGCCGAATTGGAGTTTGCCCCCGGGGGGCGGATTGCCTCGTGCGGGCCACGCGCATCCTGTTCCATGGGGTACATGTCCGATTGGATCGCAGTTTTGCGCCGTTGAGGGAGTCTCAGTGGTGCGGATTGTCCATTTATTCGCGATTTTGCTCCACTGAGATAGGTTCAGCGAGATGTTTTCTAGAGCCGATCGCGGTTTTGCTTCGCTGAGTGGCTTTCAGCGTGGTGGTCTTTCGATTTAATCACGGTTTTGCCTCGCTGAGTCGAGCTCAGTGTGGCAATACTTCGTTTTAATCACGATTTTGCTTCGCTCAGATCGCTCAGCGGAGCGATTTCATGGTTAACTCGTGGTTTTGCTTCGCTGAGTGGCTCTCGGTGGGGTGGTTCTTCGGTCTAATCGTGGTTTTGCTTCACTGAGATGGATTCGGCGGGGCACTTTTGCGATTAGATCGTGGGTTTGCGTTCCTGGAACTCCGTCTACCGAATCACGATGGACGGTGGCAGCAGAATGTGGCAATTGTCAGGGGATTCCGACGTGAGAGACGACGCCGTATGCGCAGGCGACGTTGCGTCAAGCCGATTTTGGATGATGTGCATAATGTTGCGCGCGATCTCGGTCAAAGGCTGAGCAATGCTGGGCAGACCCATTGATTGGGCGGATACGGTGTCGTCAAATCCGGTGATGACGATATCGGTGTCATTGGGCAGCGCGGTGGCGGCGCCGATGGCCAGCGTGTCGCTGACGCAGATAATGGCATCGAGGTCAGGACGTCTGTCCAATAGCGAGATGCACGCGGTTTGCCCGGCGGTGATGTCGTCCGTGCCTTCTTCGTAAAGTTGTTCGAATTCGTCGGCAGTGGCCATCTTCGCGGCGAGCATGGTGTCCTTCCAGCCGCGGTAACGATCTGTGCCTGTTCCGGAAATGCCTGGCCAGCCGATGAATCCGATGTGTTTGCGACCGTGCAGTATCAAGTGCTGCGTCATGTCCGCAATGCCGGCGCGCCCATCTACGTCCACCCAGGGGGTGAGGGGATCGTGCATATCCGCTGAGCCCCAAGGTCGTCCGAACAGGACGAAAGACTGATGATGGTCATGCAGCCATTCGAGTCGTGGATCGTTGTGAGTGGTGTCGGTGAGCACGAAAGCTTCGACGTCGCCGCGGGCGGTAAGCGCCTCGAATTGGCGTATTTCATCCTGTTGCGAGTCGGTTTTGTATAGGATGACGCGAATGCCGTTGGAATCGGCTTCGGTGACCAGCGCATGCAGGAAGCGATCGTATACCTGTGAATAGCTCACGGGGGCGATGCCGATGCCTATGGTGTTGCTGCGTTGGGTTCGCAGGCGGCGAGCGGACGCATTGGGGGTGTAATTCAGGAGAGCGATGGCATCGTTGACAAGTCTGCGTGTGGTTGGCTTGACCACTGCGGGGTTATTGATGCAGTTGGATACGGTTTGGGGCGAGACGCCGGCAGCTTTGGCGACGTCTTTGATGCTGACCATAGTGCTTCCCTTTATGTTCATGTACAGCTCGAACAGTGGTGCTCGGACTTATTGGTTCGTTCCAATAATCGTACCTGATTTGACAGATTCAAATATTGGTGTTTATTATATAGCCACTTATTAGAACGTAAAAATTAAGTCATCATTTTTCAATGCTGAGTCGATGACTGAAAAATCGAGTACCAATGGTTTTGGTTCCTGTAGAACCGAAACTTAAGGAATAGCGATTATTTGAACGTTCTAATGATTGCATAACTTAACCAATGATGATGAAGACAAGGACGGGCATAGCGCTCGAGAAAGAAGAAACACGATGATGAGGAGCAAGCTGACCGTGATGACCGCGGCTTCGGTGGCCGTGCTGGCGCTTCTGGCGGGCTGCGGCGGAGGCAGTGGATTCGATGATTCCGCCAAGTCCGATGGCCTGACCAGCGACAGCTCGAAAGGGCTCACCGTGCTGATCGGTTCTTCGGGTGACACCGAGACCGAGGCCGTCAAGAAGGCCGTTGCCGCATGGTCGAAGAAGTCCGGCACCAAGGCCACCGTGCAGGTTGCCAACGATATGGCGCAGCAATTGTCCCAGGGATTTGCCGGCGGCGATCCCGCCGACGTGTTCTACCTAGCTCCCGAGCAGCTCGCCGGATACGCTTCCAACGGCTCCTTGCTTGCTTACGGCGACGAGCTGAAGAACAAGAGCGATTTCTACGACAACCTGCTGCAGACGTTCACCTATGACGGCAAGCTTTACGCTGCCCCGAAGGATGTGTCCACCTTGCAGCTGGTCATCAACACCGACATGTGGTCCGCGGCCGGCCTGACCGATGCCGATATCCCGACCACTTGGGATCAGCTTGCCGATGTGGCCAAGAAACTCACCACCGCTGATCATGTTGGACTGGCGTTCAACGGCGAATACGCACGAGTCGGCGTCTTCCTGAAGCAGGCCGGCGGTGGTCTGGTCAGTGACGATGGCACCAAGGCCATCGCAAGCAGCGACGCGAGTGTTAAGGGCCTTGAAGAGGTCAAGACTCTGCTCGACTCCGACACCGTCAAGTACGCCTCCGACCTCGGCACCGGCTGGGGTGGCGAGGCCTTCGTGGTCGGGAGGGGGGGGGGGCGGGCCCTGCGGCCCCAAGAAGGCTGCCATGACCATCGAAGGCAACTGGATCCCCGGCGGCCTGTCCGCCGACTACCCGGACGTCAAGTACAAGGTCGTCGAGCTGCCGGAAGGCCCGGCCGGCAAGGGCACCATGCACTTCACCAACGGTTGGGGCATCGCCGCCGACAGCAAGGATCAGAAGGGTGCTGTCGATCTGGTCGAATACCTGACCAGCGATGACGTGGTTATGGACTTCGCCAAGGCCTTTGGCATCATGCCCGCCACCAAGACGCTCGCCGACAAGTGGAAGAGCGAGTTCCCCGACCTGAGCGCCTTCATGGATGGCCTGAACTACTCGGTTACCGTGCCGACCGCCAAGGGTGCCGCCGACGTGATCACCGACCTCAACGCGCAGTTGGAAGGTCTGAAGACCGGCGACGCCAAGACGATTCTGGACAAGACCCAGACCAACATTGAGGCCATCCTCAAGTAGATCCTGGATCTGTAGCCGAATCTACTGATTCCATCGATTGCGGCGGTCTTCGCTCTCTGACCGAGACGACCGTCGGCCGCCGCAATCGGAATCGCGAACATTATCAACAAAGGAGTCGGAGCATGTCCTCATCACAAAAGGCACCGAAGCCACGCAAGTTGGGTGCGAACAAGGTCGAACGCCAGCGCATTGATCACAAAGGCCAGGAGATATCCGGTTGGCTGTTCGTTCTGCCGATGATCATCATCCTTGGCGTGTTCATGTTTATTCCCATCATCATGGCGCTGTGGGTGAGTGTGTCGAATTGGAGCGGTCGAGGCACGCCGTTTGGTTCGTCCGTCGATTTTGTGGGGCTAAAGAATTACAGTGACGTGCTCACCGTTCCGGGTCTCGCGCAAAGCGATTTCGGCACGGCTCTGCGCAACAATGCTTGGTACACCTTGATCGTGGTGCCGCTGCAGACGCTGCTGTCCCTGGGACTTGCGGTAATGCTGAACCGTAAGATCCTCAAGGCGCGTGGCTTCTTCCGCACGGCGTTCTATTTCCCGTCGGTCACCAGCTCAGTGGCAATCACCGTGTTGTGGCTGTTCCTGTTCAACGCGGCCGGTCCGATTAACGCCATGCTCAAATGGTTCGGTGTCAACGGTCCCAACTGGTTCAACGATCCGCGAGGCATCATCCATATCCTGTTGTCGGCTTTGGGCGTCAAGAATGGGCCGGCGGCGCTGGCCGAACACAGCTTCCTTGGCGTCAGCGCATGGGATTGGCTTTCCGGGGCCTTCGGGGGGGGGGGGTACCCGTATATCATGGTTATTTTCACCACTTCGGGCACTTTTATGCTGATGTTCGTTGCCGCGCTGCAGAGCATCGGCGAAGGCACTGAAGAAGCGGCGATCATGGACGGCGCAACGCCGTGGCAGCGTATGTGGAAGGTGACCGTGCCGCAATTGAAGCCCACGATTTTCACCGTCGTCACATTGGGCATCATCGGTACATGGCAGGTGTTCGATCAGATTTATACGGGTACTCAGGGTGGTCCGGCAAAGACCACGCTGACCACTGCGTACCTGTCGTACACCGCAGCGTTCAACAGCCAGGAATGGGGTCGAGGCGCGGCTATCTCCTTCATCCTATTCGTCATCATCATCGTCATGACCTGGATTCAGCGCTGGGTGATGAAGGACAAGAAGATGTCTCGACGCCGCAGGGCCGATTACGAGGCCATGAAAGCCGAGGCGCGCGCATTGAACCGCGAAGAACTCGCCACATTGAGAGTAGGGCGGCCGGCTGCTGCCAGGGCGCAGACCGCTGATGCGGCGGTTGCCGAAGATAGCGCAGAAAGGGGAATCTGATATGAGCAAGTCGAAGGTATCCAACACTGTGCGTGGCGATAACAGCGCATCATGGCTCAAGCGTTTCTTCCACAGTGGCATCATCCTGTACATCATTCTGATTGTGTTGGCAGTGATCTACATCATGCCATTCGTCACTCAGATTGCCACCTCGTTCAAAACCGATGCCGATGCCACCGCCAATCCGGTCTCGCTGGTGCCGGAAATCTGGACGACGGCAGCCTATAAGAAGCTGTTCCTGAACTCGGACTTCCCGGTATGGTTCAAGAACTCGTTCATTGTGACCATTGTGGTCACGCTGGGTCGTGTGTTCTTCGATTCCCTGGCCGGCTATGCACTTGCGCGTATTGACTTCCGTGGCCGCAATGTCGTCTTCAGCCTGCTGCTTGCCGTGATGAGTGTGCCGATGGTGGTGCTGCTTATTCCGAAGTTCCTCATCATCAAGAGCCTTGGCATCTACGACAGCTATGCAGGCATGATTCTGCCGTTGCTCATCGATGCGGCCGGCGTGTTCATCATGAAGAATTTCTTTGAGTCGATTCCGCGGTCTGTGGAGGAGCAGGCGATGATTGATCGTGCGGGAACATTCCGTATTTTCTGGTCAATCGTGCTGCCTATGGCACGTCCGGCAATCGTGACTATCTCGATTCTGTCCTTCCAGGGCTCGTGGAATGAGCTGTCGCACTTCATTGTTTCGACTCAGTCTTCGGCGTTGACCACGTTGACCAAGGGTGTTGCCTCGTTGGCCAGTGGGCAGCTGTCCCAAGGTAACCAATACCCGGTCAAACTGGCGGCTGCCGTCATCATGACCATCCCCGTCGCCGTGCTGTTCTTCATCTTCCAGAAGCAAATCATGAACAGCTCGGAAGGCTCCGTCAAGGAATGACGGGTCTGCGCAACAATAACTATTCGCTTTTCAACAATCAACGGAGAACATATGAACAGCACTGAGCGTATCCGACAGCCATGGATGCACGACATGAAGCCTCTTGTTGTGGCGCCTGCCCAACTGTGGGAAACCGCAGACGGCACTGTGGACGCATCGCAGCAGCACGCGGGGGCGGCCAATATCGCCGGATTTTATGTGGGAGATACTCGTATCATCTCACGCATCATTCCGGTTGTGAACGGTGAGGCACCCACAGCGATCGCATGGAACTCTCCCCAAAAAGGAGTGGGTGTGTCTTCCATGGTGGCCCGCAATGTTGATGGCCCGACGGTGGATCCCTCGGTTCGTATCGCGGAGAATCGCACTCTGGAACCGGATGCCCTGCATGAGCGATATGTGTTGCGTAGCGTGATGACTGATCCGGTGACGCTTGATTTCTCAGTGAAATTGCGCTTTGACATGGCTTCGATGCAGGAGATCAAAGGTGGTGCGTCATCCTCTGCCGCAGCTAACGGCGAGGTTATTCTCTCCCGAGTGCCCGGTGATGCATGTTCCGCAGAGGTGGCGTACGGCGAGCTGCGTGCCACGGTAACCGCGGAGCCGCAGGATGGTAGTGGGGTGCCGTCAATCATCCTTGATGGTCTTGATTGCGTGATCTCCTGGCAGGTTACGATTCCTGCTCGCGCGGAGACTTCAGTCGGTCTGCATATTGCGGTGAGCTCGCCGCGCAATGCCGTTATCGCGGCGAATGCCGATTGCCCGTGGGCCGATGTTCAGGTGGAGGCCGCCGATAACCGTGTCTCCAATTGGGTGAATACCTCTTTGAGGGATCTCGATGGTTTGCGGATGTCGATTCCGGCTTTGCCGGACGATGAGTTTTTGGCGGCCGGTGCACCGTGGTTCTTCACCCTGTTCGGTCGTGATTCCCTATGGGCTGCACGTTTCATGTTGCCGCTGACGACTCGTACCGCGATGGGCGCACTGCGTACTCTGGCGCACTTCCAAGCTACTGAATCCGATATTCAGACCAATGCTGATCCCGGCAAAATCATGCATGAACTGCGTGCTGAGCCGTTGGTGCAGACCGGTGCATTTAATGACGGCACCAGCTTGCCTCCGCTGTACTACGGCACAATCGATGCCACCGAGCTGTGGATTATTCTGCTTGCTGAGGCCTTGCGCTGGGGTGCGCCTGAGCAGGAGATTGAGGCGTTGCTGCCGAACCTTGAGGCCGCACTTGCCTGGCTGCGTGATTGGGGCGATTGCGATGGTGATGGATTCTTGGAATACATCGATCGCACTGGCCACGGTCTGAGCAATCAGGGCTGGAAGGACTCGGGAGACTCCGTGCGCTGGAATGATGGGCGCATTGCTGACGGCCCAATCGCCTTGTGCGAGGTGCAGGGATATGCCTATCAGGCGGCCATACTCGGCGCGGATGTGCTGGAGAAATTCGGGCGTCCTGGAGCTGAGGATTGGCGCGCATGGGCCAAGCGGCTGAAGACCCGGTTTAACGAGGTTTTCTGGGTTGATGACGGCAATGGCCGCTATCCGGCGATTGCGCTGGATCGAGACAAGAAGCCGGTTGATTCCTTGACCAGCAATATTGGGCATCTGCTTGGCACGGGCATTCTTGATGAACAGGGTGTGCGCGATGTGGTGGCCCGTTTGGTTGGCGATGACATGCTCAGCGGCTATGGCGTGCGTACCATGAGCACACTGGCTGGTGGGTACTGGCCTGAGAGCTATCATTGCGGATCGGTGTGGGCCCATGACAGTGCCATCGTGATGAATGGTCTTCGTGCAGAAGGTTATGAGGAGGAGGCACTGCGCGTGGCTGATGGACTGGTTCGCGCTGCCGATGCTTTCGACTACCAGATTCCGGAATTGTACTCAGGTGATTCGGGGGAGAACAGTCCCTCTCCGTATCCTGCGGCTTGCCATCCGCAGGCGTGGTCGGCGGCCTCTTCCGTATCGGTGCTGTCGTTGTTGCTTGGGCTGGAGCCCTGTTCTACGGAGCCGACTCCATCCGAGTCTCCTTTGGCTCGAGGATTGCGGCTGAATCGGAACTGAAATGGAGCATTATCCGGCGGGATTGGGGGTTATGCCGTTGCGCGCCGACCTTAGCGGGGCGAACCGTTGACTCGGTCGTGGTTTTGCCCCGCTGAGACGGGCTCAGTGGGGTGGTCTTTCGGTTTAATCGCCGTTTTGCCCCGCTTAGTGGTTGTTAGTGCGGCAATCCGTCGGTTAACTCGCAATTTTGCTTCACTGAGTCGAACTCAGTGTGGCAATACTTCGGTTTAATCGCAGTTTTACCTCGCTTAGATTGCTTAGCGGAGCGATTTCATGGTTAACTCGTGGTTTTACGTCGCTGAGACGTGCTCAGCGGGGTGTTTCTGCGATTGAATCGCAGTGCTGTCCCGTTTTGGTTGCTCAGCGGGGTGGCTCTTGGGTTTAATCGCGGTTTTGCCCCGCTGATGGCGCAAAGAATGATGGGGATGCTGTTGCAATTGCATGAAGGAGTGTCCCGAGTGATGGAAAGAAGAAAAGCGCCGAACCGCGAAAGCGCCTGTCGGCGCAAGGGCCGCTCGCGGCGGCAAAAAATGGAGCCCGGGGCTTAAGCACGGTCCGACGCGGATATTCAGTATAGTTTGCGATGAGCCGTGGCGCGCCGGGGAAGGCCGATGTCAGCTGATGGTTGATGTTGAAGTGATGGATTGGGTCTCTCCCTCAGTCACGTGCATCGCCCGTGACTGCTCCCCCATCAGAGGGGGCTTCGTTGCAAAGCAATGCCGCCCCCTCTGATGGACACCTCGTCCTGCAATCAGAGCCTTCGGCCAATCCATTAGCTCGACTATCGTTCTCGCCCGGCAACGCATCCTGCATTTCCCCTGCGGCTCGGCCCATCAGGGGAGATAAACAAGCTATTACTCCAGCCGTCCGCGGCGCCAGAGGTTAGCACCGTGCTGGAAGTCCTTGGTGGTGGAGAGCAGGCTGGCGGAGGTGTGCATGAGGCGTGCTGCCTTGGTGCGTGCGGTCTTCTCGTCAGCGGGTGAAGCAATGCCGCCATTAGCCGTTGCTCGCTCGACCATGCGCCGTGTCTCCACGCGCAAGCCCAATGCCACCACGTCGGTAAACGCGGCCGCACGCTCCAGCGCCACGGCGAAATCGCCCACAAACGCGCCGGAGAGAATCGAATCAGCCAGTCGCACGATGTCGTCTTCGGTGGGGGCCTGATCCACGCCGGCGATGGCGGACGCGGTGGTGGCCACCGGTTCACCCACGCGCCATAGGTGGGCAATCGAGTCGCGGTTCGTTCGCATCCATGTGCGCAGCATGTACAGCCGCCACAGCACACCGGGCAACGAATCGGGTTCGGCGTCACTCCATAGTTCGGCGATTTCATCCACGCCGACGGTCTCCACCAGCGTTAGCACGCGATGCACGACTTCCGGGTCCTCATTATGCCGCACGCGATCCAGCAGTGCTGCGGCAGACAGATGACTCATCTCGCTCAACGCTTGCGGATCCAATCCGCCAGCCAGGCCATCGGCTACGGCTGGGGCGAGCTGAGCAGGGCGGG
>OBYY01000306.1_pt1 | contig 9308 bp, 8 predicted proteins | sample 1476821 | NCBI WGS metagenome assembly OBYY01 (sample SAMEA2580218, study PRJEB22360) | human gut metagenome | biome: human gut; feature: human-associated habitat; material: faeces | place: Denmark | collected 2008/2010
GTGGTGGGCACGACTTCGAACCCGCAAAGACCGCGGTTTCGAAGCTCGGCCTTGGTCTAAAGCGGAGAAGCCCACTCCGCTTAAGACCAATTTCACCACTGAGCCCGCCACCGCTCCGCCAGCTCTTGCTTTCTATCTCAATATTCGAACAAGGTGACCCATCGCACTGCTGCTGGAATCGTCTAAACTGATGCGCCCTTGTTTGACGCCACATGCGCGGTGAACACAGTTTGGGCCACAAGTTGGGCTTTTCAACAACAGCAGCGCTTTCACCTCAGCCGTTTTACGATTCATCCACCAGCTCACTTAACACATCATCAATCGCGGCCAAATCAAACCCCTTCCGGAACAATGCCGTCTTAACCTTCTGCTTGCGGGTGCGCTCATCATAGCGTTGCTTTAAGCGCCACTGTTTCTCCGCCTCTGTCTTTAGCATGGTCAACTCGGCTTCCGGGTCTGGCTGCGGATCGAGTTTTGCGATGGCTGCCTGGATGGTCGCCTCATCAAATCCCTTTTGCATCAGGTTCACGCGCAGCCGCTGCAATTGATCTTTGTACGCACGGTTTCGATGATGCCGTAAGTTCTTTTGCCCGGCACGAACCGCAACTGCCGTCCACTCATCTGATTCGATGCCTGCCAGCTGATCGGCTAACAGCTCCGTAGCAATACCTTTTTGGCGAAGCTTGTATTGAACGACCCGCGGACCGGTGTCACCCATTTTGAGATCGGCCTCCAGATAGCGTTTCACATAGTCGACATCATCCAAAAAACCCAGCTCAGTCAAACGGGTTAAAATTTGTCCGATCACATCTTCGGGGAGTTCTTCTTTCTCCAGCCGCTCCCGGACTTCTTGACGGGTGCGACTTTGATGCGTGATATAATTCAACCCAATCTCCAAGCCCATCGCGACGACTTCACTGTCTTTAATCTGCGCGATCATATCTTCCGTGAGCGTCATTTCCTTGGCTAGGTGGTAAGTCACCAGCGTTGTTTCACTGACTGGAAACGCATATTGGCCGTCCAAAAAAATATTGTACCGACCACGCCGTTTTTGTGCCGTTATTTTGGTGTTTTGTGCCATGTTACTTTGCCCGCCTCTCTAATCATACTGTCAGTTATGTTATACTTTTCATAAATATATGGAGGTTAGTTATGTTTGAAGCCAGTTTCTTTGACCGTCATAGTCTTACCAACTACCAGCTATTTCGGGCAATGAAGACCTTGCCACAAACAACCTTATCGATCAATGCACTAAGCCGCGCCACTGGGTTATCGTATTCTCAGACCTACACGGCATTCCAGACCGTTTTGGTTCAGTTAAATCAAATGATCCCCGCCGAGACAATCGACGAGGCTAATTTTGCACAATTTTTAGGCAATGTCACGATTAATCAATATCGGTTTGCGTTACTTAAAGAAAGTCTGCCGTTTGTCTTCTTTGATGATGTGTTTAAAAACCCGCACCCTGATTTTCACACATTTAAAGAGGTACATCAAACCAGCGTCTCCACCTTAAGACGACGCATCACGCCATTTCGTGATTATCTGGCTGATAATGGCGTTAACCTCAACAGTACGACTTGGGCGATTGAAGGCGATGAACTTCATATTCGTCTGGCAATGTTTACTTTTTTTATGCTCGCTTATCGTGGAGCTGGTTGGCCTTTTTCGGCTGAAGAAGAAAAGCAAGCCAAAACTTTGCTGACAGTCATCAATCAAACTGATCCGGACTTTTTACTAATGCCCGTTGAACCAATGTCAAAAGAAGCGCTGGTTGTGCTTGCCATTCAACTTATGCGGATTAAACAAGGTCATCCCTTATTACCTAATCGCCGAATGCAATTGCTATTTTCCGGACATGAGGACCTGCCTGATCTGATTTTTACATCAGAACAATTCCCGAACTTATCTGACTCGCAGCTGAAGGCCGAAAAGCAGTTTTATTATTTTATGCGGCTTTATTTTATGACGGTCACCCGCCAGCCACAGAAAATCGACCGCCAATTGCTCACTCATTTTGGAGAAACCGACAATCTCGTCAATCGGTTTGTGACCGGATTGGTTGACCATTTAAATGATCAGCTTAAAAAAACCGACCGCCAGCCCATCGCTGAAAGCCAAGTGATGATTGCAAATCTGTATCGGCTCAGCTTTAATGAATATGTCCTTAATGGCCGCTTTAGTCAGCGTCTTGATTTTGCGCAATCGTTGTATGACGAAGCCGATAGCAGCACGTTGGCAACTGCTATTCAGCGTTATCTAAAGCAAATTCCCAAGTCAATGCCAGAGTCAGTATTTGCAGATTTCCCCGATCAATTTATTAGCGGGCTCTATTTACTGGTTAGCGATAACTATCCCGAACTCAACCACGATATGCAAATGATTGTCAACGTTTTGATTGAACATGACTCATTTGCCAAGCGCGACTTATTGGACTTTTTGAACGATTTGGGCTTTATTCGGGTTGTTCCGCCAGTTGAAGCGGTCAAACCCGACTTGATCATTACCAGTATTACCAAACCAAAAAGGGTGATCCCGCGTTTGGGCCACCCGTTTGATCCCACGACACCCTTGATCACCTGGATGCCGGAACCGACTGATTTGGATTATTTCCACCTTTATCAGCGACTCAAACAATTACAACGCCAGCATCGATCAACCGCTCGCTCCTAAATTACCTCAATGCAACGGTTTAGCCGTATACCCCACAAAATAAACCAGCGCTTCATAACCGGCTAGTCCAAGGATGACAGCGGTAATCAGTAGCGTATTGTTCAGATTACTGGTGCGCGTAAACCATAAAAAGACAACCATCAGAAACATCACCACAAAATAGGCGTTTTGCAAACTGCGGTTAACCTGGATTTCAAACTTGGCATCCGGGCTTTGATAATCAATCGTGTGCACCGTATTCAAGCGGCCTACTTTATATGTGATTTTATCACCACGTTGAACTTTCAAATCCAGTGTTTCACCAACATGCATGATGTGCGCGGTTTCATTTTGCCACACAGTCGCCGTCATTTTTTTGCTCATACTATTCGAATAATTAATTTTCACAGTCAATCCTCCCGAATCTTCATTATACTAGAATCACTCGGGTATCGTCACCATTTGTCAGCGTAAAGGAGTATTTCATGGCAACTACGGTTAAAATCGGTCAACGTTTTCCTTTAACGATCAAGCGTCTGGATATTAACGGCGCCGGAATCGGATACTATCAACGCAAGATCACCTTCGTTACCGGTGCACTTCCCGGCGAAGTGGTCGTCGCCGAAGTCACAGCCATTCACGATCGTTATCTTGAAGCAAAGACACACAAAATTCGATCAGCCTCACCGGATCGGGTCACCCCAACGGAACCGCTTTTTGGGCAAATCGGCGGCGTTGAGTTGAACCACCTTGCCTACCCTGCGCAATTACGGTTCAAACGCGATGTTGTCGCCCAAGCGCTAGCCAAATTCAAACCGCTTGGCTGGCAACATTATGATTTAAAACCAACTATCGGAATGACGCACCCAACGCACTATCGCAACAAAGCCCAGTTCCCGGTTCGCGAAATTGATGGGCATGTTCGCGCCGGTTTATACGCACCTGGATCCCACCGGCTCATCCCTTTAACGCACTTTTTAACTCAGGCACCGCTGACCATGAAGGTGGTGACGACTTTATGTCAACTACTCGAAGACCTTCAAATACCCATTTATAACGAGAAAAAGCACGCTGGCATTGTTAAAACGTTAGTCGTTCGCGAGTCCTTTTCAACTGGGCAAGTTCAAGTCACCTTTATTACCAACAGTGCCAAGTTACCAAAGCAAGCTCAATTGATCACCGCTATTGCCGCCCAACTGCCCATGGTTGTCAGCATCGCCCAAAACATCAATCCTGGTAGCACCTCGCTGATTTGGGGAAAAGACAGTCGTTTGCTGGCTGGTCAGCCATATATTCAGGAAACCTTGTCTGGGCGTACTTTCCAGCTCTCACCGCAAGCCTTTTTACAACTTAACCCTAAACAGACCGAACAGCTTTATGCCATTGCCAAAGACGCCTTGCAACTTGCGCCGGATGACACGCTGATTGATGCTTATTGTGGTATTGGTACGGTGGGGATGAGCCTGGCTAACCGTCACCAGTCGATTTACGGTATGGATACGATTCCTGAAGCAATTGCCGATGCTAAAGCTAATGCCAGAAATAACGGCTTTAACAATACTCATTATTTTGTCGGTAAAGCAGAAACCTTATTCCCTAAGTGGCTCAAGGAAGGCATTCATCCCAATGCTGTCATTGTCGATCCACCGCGCTCCGGACTCGAACGGCCATTTATTGATGCGCTGTTGCAACTTAACCCGCAAAAGTTTGCTTACATCTCGTGTAATCCGTCCACGTTGGCGCGGGATTTGGTACCGCTGGCCAAGCATTACCAAGTCGACTGGATTCAAAGCATCGACATGTTTCCGCAAACAGCGCGGTGTGAAGCTGTTGTCAAATTCACCAGACGTTAAGCTGAGTCACTTGTCACCTACTCGAAATTATGTACCCAGTCTTGGTTTAGCTTGACGTTTGTACGAATCAGCGCCATTTTCCAATCATCCTAAGTGAGGTCCTTTTCCAATGAAAATTTATTTTGCCAATGCACTGTTTAGCCACGCCGATTTTGACTACAATGCCAAACTAGCGGCCCAGATCCGCACCGCCATTCCAAAAGTTGATCTGTACGTCCCTCAAGAAAATGCGGCCATCAACAACAAAGAAGCGTACGCAGATTCCAAGATGATTGCTGAAGCCGACACGCAGCGGTTAGAAGCAGCTGATTTAATGATTGCCATTTTGGATGGTCCCGTCATTGATAACGGTGTCGCAACTGAAATTGGTGTGGCGTATGCACAACATATTCCGATTCTGGGACTCTATACAGACAGTCGGCGTCTGGGCGCTACTAATCACAAGAAGCTCGCCGCCTTGCAAGAAGTGGCAGAAAACCAATTTCATTATCTCAACTTATACACGACCGGCTTGATTAAGCTCAACGGTGCCATTTTCACCGATGAAGCGGCCTTGATTGCAGCCGTCAAAGCCCGCGCATCGGCATAATCAAAAAAGCTTCCGTCCCCCTTCAATGACCAGGGGTGCGGAAGCTTTTTGAATTGATTCAATTAAACATTTGCAGTTGTCTTTTCAGCATCCTCGAGTAACTGCCGGAAAGGAATCAAGGTTTCGGCATGATACTTCTTAACGAATGCGTCAACGGCTTCTGGATCCTGCGTTTGCTTATCCAAAACCAGTTGTTCAACCGGAATTGGCCGTAAATCGGAAATCTTTACGTCAATAACAACCGGGCCTTTACGATCCTTGGCCTTGGCGAATGCCGCCTTGAGTTCGTCCAAATTATGAACTTCAAACCCTTGTGCGCCCATCGCTTCAGCCGCCTTGCCATAATCAGCATCAATGAGATCAACCCCTGAATGCGGCTGACGGGTATCGTCTTGTTCCGCTTCAATAAAGCCTAAACTTTCATTGGTCAGGACAATGTTGATAATCGGCATGTGATACTTCACTTGAGTCATAATATCCTGCATGACCATCGCAAACCCGCCGTCACCTGAAATTGACCACACTTGCCGATCCGGGAATTCAGCTTGGGCGCCAATTGCAGCAGGTACAGCATAGCCCATTGTTGCGTACCAGCCGGAAGTCGTAAAGATTTGATTATCGTTGGCCTTCAAATAACGCATGCCATTAATCGTTACGTTACCGACGTCCACCTGGAAAACCGCATCTTTGTCGGCCATCTCGTTGATAAGTTTGAAGATCGGTTCAACGCGCAATGGGGTTTGCGAATCGTCTTCAAATGATGTCATCCACTCAGCCCAGTTTGCCTTGTTAGCAACCGCAGCGCGATACCAAGCAGTTTCCGGTACGGCATCAGCCTTTTCGGTCAATGCCTTGATGAATTTCTTGGCATCGGCTAAAACCGCCAGATCAACTGTGTGCCGCCGCCCAAACTTGCTAGCATCAATATCGACTTGAATATATTTAGCATTTGGTGCGATGAAGTATGGCTGGAATGGGAAGTCAGAGCCAAGGAACAAAACCGTATCGGCGCCGCGGGCTACTTCAACTCCCGGCTTCGATGCAACCCGACCGGCAGATCCCATGTTGGCCTTATAATCATCTGGTACAATGCCTTTTGCCAGTGCGGTTGTGATGATCGGGATATGCGTTTTTTCGGAAAATGCAATGATTACATCGCGAGCGCCACGTGCACCATTACCAACGTATAGGATCGGCTTTTTTGCCTCCCTTTAAAAGCTCCAAGCGGTTGCCACTTGCTCGGGATCCGGTTCAGGCAATAACGGCTTTTGATAAAGATTGGCCGATGAAACATAATTATCATCGATTTCCTGCCAACCGAGATCCTTAGGAATGGTCACAACAGCAACGCCTTGATACTTATAAGCTTGACGGATGGCTTCATCGACAACGTGTGGCAATTGTGCAGCCGTCATGGCAGTCCGATTATAAACCGACACATCGGCGAACATCGGGTTTTCATTCATTTCCTGAAAATAGTTGGTATTCATGGCTGCAGTCGGCACCTGGCCTACCAATGCTAATACCGGTACATGATCGTATTGCGCATCATATAAACCGTTTAACAGGTGAACGGCACCAGGACCTGCAGACCCAAACGTGGCCCCAATGCGTCCCGTTACCTTTGCTTCGCCAGCCGCAGCCAATGCGCCCACTTCTTCATGGCGAACCTGCACGTAATTAATGGTGTGGCGCCGATTATAAAGCGCGTTCATGGTGCTATCAAACGATCCGCCCGGCAATCCATAAATATTATGAATTCCCCAGTCTTCTAACACCTTGATCATTGCGTCTGCAGCATTGATTTTTTCTGTCATGACACTTGCCTCCATTATTACTTACATTTTGTAAGTTCTTTACGATTATGAGTATAACAATTAATCAATAACAATGCAAACCCTTTCACTCGATTCGGGATCAAGTGACGGCTAAAAGTAAGGAAAGCGCTTTAGTCATTGCTATTATACCCACGTCAAGGTGGTAACAGTCAATCAAACTGACTGATACAGAGCCTGTTCGTTTCATACAGTTTGTTAGCAGACTGCATTTTGCCTTAGATGTTTTCTTGCCCATTTCTATCCATTTCAAAATAACGGCAGGTGCTAGTTGTCACAAGATGAGCGGACAAATTGTCATCACTCGCTTTGACGCGTTCCCCGGCTCGCGCTCACACAAAAAACGAATGAACGATTCCATTTAATCGGAAAAGTCCATTCGCTTTCTATTACTCTTTTACATGGCGCCGACCGAAAATAATTATCAACTAAAAAATTGGCGCTTATTAATTCTGACCAGACAAAACTACCTTAACTTTTACACCCGGTTCATCACGATTGGTGTTTTTCGTAGTGTCGCTCCTGGCCAATGATACCGGTTAAAATAAACTGACCACGATAGTAAGCCGGATCAGGGCGATAGTCATCGGCATCATACGGGACTTTATCGCTAAAGACCGCTTCGTATTCCGGTACAGGCAGTTCTTGGCGTTTAGTTAGTTGCTGAGCATGTTCGGCGGCGTGTAGTTGTTCCCTAAATTGTGGTTGCAAAATGCCGCTAAAGAACTCTGCCACGGCACCGGAACCATACGAAAACAGTCCGATCCGGTCCCCGGCTTGTAATGTCGTATCATGATCCAGCAACGACAACAACCCCAGATAAAGCGAACCAGTGTAAATATTGCCAATTCGCCGACAATAACGTGTGCTGGCTTCAAAACGGCTTTTCAATCGCTGGACACTCGCGTCATCGGTGGTTGGCAACACTAGATCCAATGCTTTTTTACCCATTTTGGTATATGGCAGATGGAATGTCATTGCCGCGAAATCATGTGCGCTTAAATGATGGTCGGCCTGATAACGTTCCCAGACTGTCTTGAAAAAAGCGAGATATTGTTCGGTTGAGTATTTCCCTTGAGCAAGCGCCGTATCTTGGTAGACTGGGCGCCAAAAGTCGTTAATTGATGCTGATCGATAAACTGAATCCGGCTCGATTGTGATCAGACGCGGATCAGCTTTGACAATCATCGCCACTGCACCGGCCCCTTGCGTCACTTCACCGGCCGTTGCTAAACCATAACGTGCAATATCTGCGGCGATGACAAGCACACTTTTATCAGGATGACTCGCAACATAATCACGAGACATCATCAGCGCAGCGGTCCCGCCATAACAAGCTTCTTTCAACTCAACCGCCCGCACCCATTCAGGCAGCGCCAAAAGATCATGAATGAATAAGGCTGCGGATTTACTGGCATCAACCCCGCTTTCGGTTCCCACCAGAATCATGCCCAAACTGGCACGTGATGATGGCGTCAATACTTTTGCAGCGGCATTGGCTCCCAATGTCACAATGTCTTGACTAGATGGCGGAACTGCCTGCTCGTCTTGACCGATGCCGATCGTATATTTATTCGGATCATCACCGCGAACCTTGGCAAGTTTTACGAGATCGACGTAAAAGTCCGGGGTATCCATTTCGATGGCATCAATTCCGATTTTCATAATTTCAATGGCCTGCTTTCTGTTTTGATCGAATCGTTGCTAAATACATTTTGGCATGTGCCAGATCCATTTCACCTGCGCGTAAGGCGGCGACTAGAGCAGGTACTTCCTGATCCTGAGCTCCGGCAGCAATCGCCAGTGCATTGGCCTGCAATTTCATATGGCCTGACTGAATACCAGGGCCGGCTAATGCGCGCAAAGCCGCTAAATTCTGCACTAATCCTAATGCGGCAATTACCTGCTGCATGGTGGCTAAGTCGCGATAACCTCCAAGACGGCGGGCAGCCTGGGCTAGTGGTAATGCACCGATCGCGCCTCCGACAGCGCCCAGCGGCAATGGCATTTGCAGATGGCCTTCAAGTTTGCCATCGCGCATCAACCAACGCGATAACGGTTGATACTGACCAGTCGCAGCGGCAAACGCCCCAACACTGGCCGCAACCGCGCGCGTGTCGTTTCCTGTCGCCAAGACCGCGCCAATGACACCGTTAAGAATGCCTTTGTTATGCGTCACCGCGCGCTCCGGATCGACAAATGCCAGATCGCTCAGCTGCACAATTTTATGGGCAATTTCATCTCCCGGCAGTGTTTTTGTGGCAAGTGTCGCCGGTGCCAACTTCACAGTTGCCGTAACTAACTCGCCAGGTGCGTTAGTTAAAATGCTGGCCAAAACCGTTCCATCCACCCAGGTTGTCACTGCATCTGCCACAGCTT
>OBYY01000308.1_pt1 | contig 9239 bp, 7 predicted proteins | sample 1476821 | NCBI WGS metagenome assembly OBYY01 (sample SAMEA2580218, study PRJEB22360) | human gut metagenome | biome: human gut; feature: human-associated habitat; material: faeces | place: Denmark | collected 2008/2010
TTAAAGCCACTAAGCGTATCGTTGCCGAGCGCCCGGTTCCTGTGCTGATCCTCACCGCCCGTGACGATGAAACTGACAAGGTCATTGGCCTGGGTGCCGGTGCTGACGATTACATGACCAAGCCGTTCTCCATGCGTGAGCTCATCGCCCGCTGCAAGGCGCTGCTGCGCCGCGTGGAACGCGCCAAGGTCATCGCCAAGAATTCCGAGAACGAGAAGATTCTTGATTTCGGTTCCATGGTCATCGATCCGGCCCAGCGCATCGTCACCGTCAACGGTGAGCAGGTGCACCTGACCCCGACCGAATTCGATTTGCTGGCCACGCTGGCACGTCGTCCGAAGTCGGTGCTCACTCGTGAGAAGCTGCTTGAAGAGGTGTGGGACTGGGTGGATGCCTCTGGCACCCGCACCGTCGATAGCCACGTCAAGGCCCTGCGCCATAAGCTTGGCGCCGATATGATTCGCACCGTGCATGGTGTGGGCTACGCCTTCGAACCGCCGACCGAGTAATGGCATCTCCGCAATCAACGAAATCCCGGCTCGACAACGCCACCAAGCGTGTCAAGCCGGTTGATTTGTTCTCTTCGCTCAAGCTGGAGCTCAGTGCGCTTATCGTTTGCGCCACCGCCATCGCCTTCGCGATGTGCTGGTTTCTCCTGAAGTTCGGATGGTCCGGTTGGATTGCCATGCCACTGACTCTGGTAGTGGCGCTGGGCATTACCTATTTCTTTTCTCGAGGTATCACCGCACCTCTGCGCCAGATGCGTGACGTGGCTGAAGCCATGGCCGAAGGCGATTACACCGTGCGTGTGAACATCGATCAGGAACGTCATGATGAAGTGGGCCAGCTTGCACGCTCCTTCAACGAAATGGCCGAAGAGCTAGAGCATGCCGACAAAATGCGTCTGGACATGATTGCCAACGTTAGCCACGAACTGCGCACGCCGGTGTCTGCATTGCAGGCGATGGTCGAGAACATGGCTGATGGGGTCACTGAACCCACGCCAGCCAATCTTGAGGGCATTCTTACCCAGACGCAGCGCCTGAGCGATCTTATTGCCTTCCTGCTGGATCTGAGCCGTATGGAAGCTGGAGCCGCCAGTCTGAACATCGAGCAGTTCAACGTCGCCGAATTCCTGGACGAAACCGTTGAACCGTTGGAAATCGCCGATGGCGGGCATGCTCATGATATTCAGATGCGCGTGAGCGATGACATCACGATGGAAGGCGATCAGGATCGTCTCCGTCAGCTGTTCACCAACATCATCGCCAACGCGCTCAAGCACTCCCCCGATAACACCACGGTGCTGGTCGAAACGCATGAAGACAAAGACAACGGCACCATTGTGACCAATGTGGTCAATTTCGGCTCACAGATTGCGCCTTCCGATCGTTCCGATATTTTCCGCCGCTTCGTCAAAGGCAAGACGGGACCGGGTACTGAATCCGGGGGCACCGGCCTGGGCCTGTCCATCGCACGATGGGCCGCCCAATTGCACGGTGGCAGCGTAAGGGTCGTGGATGACACCCGTGGCGCCGATTTTGAGATCACCCTGCCCAAATATCACATTGCCAATGAGTGATCTAGGGCCGTACGGCCGCAAATGAATCCGCGTCGATCCGGCGAGGATTCTTTGTTGTTATACCACCCTTTTGGCTTCGGTAAGCGTCATTGCCCCTATGACCTCGGCGCCGGCCTGTCTGCAGGTTTGCGCGCATTGGCGCAACGTTGAGCCGGTGGTGATGATGTCATCGACCAGTACCACCTGTTGGCCTTGCATCACGGCATCAGAGACAAGTGCGATTCGTCCACCGATGCGTTGGGCGCGTTGAGCCGATGACGCCTGCTGCACCGATCGGCCGCCCGATGCAATACTGGCCAATACCCGATATGGTTTCGCATCGAAGCCGTAATCGCATAATGCGTTTGCCACGGCCTTGGATAACGGATCGATATGCCGTCTCCCTCTGCGCCGCATCGAAGCCGGCGATGAAGGTACCGGAACCACGAGCACGGCGGTCTGCCGACGGCAGGAGCGGTGAATGGCGCTGTGTTCCAGTAATGAGGCCATTACCTCGCCGAATATCGTATCGAGCTCGGTATCATCATGGTCTTTCCATGCAAGAATCGCATGCCTGACAACTCCCTGATATGTTGACGCGGACCATGTGTGCACAGCACCCTGAGTTTCTTGACCTGATACCAGTTCCCGGTTGCGCCAGTTGGCGAATAGGGAACGACAGTCGCCGCACAGTACCTCATCCGGTCTGTCACACCCGGCACAGCCACGAGGAAACAACGCGTCACGCATCATGCCCAGCAACGAATCACGGCGATCCCAGCTCAACACGCATCCCCTTTCGCCCAGGCAGGCCTCCCGACCGTTTAGGCCGATGCTCCCACACGTTGCAGCAATGCATCCATCAGGCCCAACGCATCCTGGGGGTTCTCGACCTTCATTCCCACGGCACCGGCTGCGACGGCCGGATAATCATTGCCGTCAGGAGTCATGCGATCTCCTACGAATACGATGTTGCCAACCGGCACATCAAGTATCTCAGCAAGACGACGCACCGCATAGGCCTTGTCGATGCCATGCTTGCTGACATCCACGCTGGAATATCCGCCGGAGCGCACCCTCAAATCAGGCAAATCCGCTTTCACCGCTTCAACAAGCGCTCGTTTCTTGATATTGTCCGGATCCCATGACTGCTTGACGGCAACGGGCGCATACTGGCCAAGCGCCGAGAAGGTAATCTGGCTGCCGCGATTTTCAATCCGGCTTCCCCAGACATGTTCTTCCCACATGCCCAGTTCCTTGGCGCGCCGTTCCAGACTGGAGGTGATGGCGGCAACAGTGCGGTTGTCCAAATCATGTGCGTAGATCAGCGCCCAGTGCTCCCCATCCCAGCGATAGTAGCGGGAGCCTGACGTAGGCATGACATGCAGATGGCCGCGATCGGCATCCGGGCCCAATACATCCAGCACCTGTGAGGTGACGACGTCCATGCCGCCTCCGGAAATCAAAGCCACGGTCGCGTGCGCGGTCAACGCGCTGAATCGTGCGATCATCGCGGGTTCCATAGGTTGTTTGGAACTGGCCAGCGTGTTGTCCAAATCAAAGCCGAACACTCGTGCATGCGCGCATATGTCATCCAAATCAAGTTCGGCCCACGAACGTACCACCATTCGCCGTGTCCTCCTTGCTGATGAGATTCGATTCGATGAACCAATCCTAGCGCATGTTGCCGTCGCCTTGGCCTATGGTGGAACCATGCTTCAGCCACCTTGGAATGCCCGCGTGTACCGCAATCGTCACGGCAGGGGTACGCGCACCCCGATGTTCGGCACCCGACTGCCCCGCTACCGCACACGTACCGGCATGTTCGACGATATGGTGGCCGCTCAGGTGCGTCGCCTCGGCGATGCCTGGCCCGAACTGGTGCGCCCGTTACAATTCGCTGTGGAAGATGTGCCGCCGTCGGATCCGGTGCCGTGGCAGGGCGAGCCGAATATGACCTCGCAATGCTTCCCCGCAGGGCATGGCATTCCGGCACGCATCGTGCTGTACCGCATGCCGTTACAGACGCAAGCACCCAACAAAATCGAACTGCAACTGGCGATTCGTGACGAGCTGGTTTCCCGAATGGCGGAACTCTACGGCCGCAGACCCGAGGAAATCGACCCTGACTTTGGACTGTAAATAAACCCGGGGTCCACTCGCCTAGTGGACGATCGAGGGATTGCTGCGCGCCCAGACATGGGTGGTGGCAGGCATCAGCGGCGTGGCACCCAGCGATGCCAGACCGGCGACTTTGTCATCGCCAAGGTTGGCGTGGGTCAAGCGCACGCCCCAGCCAATCTGCTGAGACTGGTCCTCGAGCATCAACAGTACCGCCGATTCATTGTCTTTCGACAGATCCTTGATATCTATCGTCGTGGCGGCATTGGCGTCAATCTCCACTTCCTTGGAGGCGGTAGCCTTGCCGTCGGCGTCATAGGCGTGCAACGTGGCCTTACGTGACTGATTGGACGAGTTCGCCAACGATACCGTGGCATCCACATCATCAGGAATGGCAAGACCAGTAAACGAAGCCGGAGCCGCGGCATTGATCAGGGCGAAATCAGCCTGATCGTCATCACCGGACTGGGACGCCTTCACACTGAAAGCCACATCGTCTTCGGCAGTGGACATCACGCCCAATGCATCTTCGGGAGCCTCACCCAAATCGACGACGGTCACCCGATTGGCCTGCAATGTTGCATCCTTTGCCTGTACCAGACCATGCTCGGTGATCCACGACAACGTGACACCCGTCGCGGAAGCGGCATACAGGTAGGCATCCACCGCATCGCCCTTCGCGATCGACGTGGCCACTGAGGCATTGGACGCATCATGAAGCGGCAGCGCGAAATCCGAGCCTTTTGACGTCAGTCCATTCATGGACACCGTGCGGACAACAGCCGCGATCGGAGTCTCCTTGCTGGATACGGTGACGTACAGCCCCTGCTGATTCGGTGCGGCAGCTGCCAAGTCCAGTGCATTCTCGCCGCTGGCGGGAATGGCCAATGAGGATTGCGTGGACAATGCCATCTCGCCTGACTGCTTCGATCCCCAAATCTTTATCTCCACGGTAGTGGGCTTGGTGGAGGGATTGGCGATAATCAGCTGCTGCGTGGTGCCGGTCGCCGTACCGGACAGCAGGAATGATTGGCTTAAGGCCGTGGTCTCACATGATGATGCGGATACACCTTTGAGGTCACCGTCATCCGCCCAGGAGGCAATGGAGCCTTCAGCAGCCTGCAGCATGCGTGTATCGAGAAGGCGAGACCCGTTGTCGATTGACTGGGCACCTGTTTTGACGGCGTCGTTATCGGTCGGATCGGCATCCTTCAAGGTGATGTTGTCAGCGGAATCATCACCGAACGCGGATACCGTGGCGCTGTATACGGAGTCAAAAGCGGCATAACGCGCTTGTGTGCTGAGGTTACCGGTTGTCGCTTGGAAGGCGCTATCCCCGTAGCTGCCAGTATCGGCCAACCCCATAGGGGCAGGACAATAGGCCTCAGTCTGCGTGGGACTGACGGTCTGGTCGATGGCGTCGTCGGTGGCCGCCACCGCATCCACCCACTGCTTGGATCCAGGAAGCACCACCAAAACGGCCAGCAACGCAATCAGCACAATCATGGTGATCACACCGATCACCACGCTGGTCACACGCCTAGACTTGGAAACTATCTCCTTGCTCATGCTTCCACCTCCAATCCGGCAAGCAACCGTCTGCGCGGCACTGCGACAAGGCAATACAGCACCAGAATCACCGATAGGCAAATCAGCCATGCATATCGCCAGGCGCTCTGCTGTGTACGCTGCTGCCAAGAGGTGTCAACGTTCTGGGCATCGGCGTTCTGCAGCGTGAGTCGGTAATAGCTGCCGGCATCGGTGGAGACCAGCGACTGCGTGCCGTCCGAAGCGGCGATATTGGTGCTCAACTGTTCGTAAGGCACTGTATCGGCATCGGATTGCGTATCGGCGACCACATAGATGCCACCAAAACCAAGAGCGCTGATATCGGCAATCGCCTGCTCGTCCGGATTGGACAGCAAAGTCGCGCACGCCTTGGCCAGCACCTGATCGACGTCATCATGCTTGCCATCGAGCAAACGCACCCGTTCCACCGGCGAACTATCGATCAAATCGCCTCTGGAGGTGCGCATCACCGTGTAATTGACCGTATTGCGTGTCTGAGCGCTGACCGCCAGCACACGATGGTCCGCTCCGGACTCCAGGTAATCGGTGACCACCATGGGCAGGCCGGAACCGGAAACATTAAGTCCCTCATCTTGATGGCGCACCAGTCCATACCAACATTGAATACCGATGCAGACAGCCAGCAACACCGCAAGAACGGCACGACCGAAGACAATCAACGGGTGAAGACGGGTCTCCGTGGTCTGCTCGCCGGACGAAGAATGCAGCGGACGGAACCGCTTGACGGCACCGCCGGCCACCAGACAGACACAGGCCAGGAAACCCATGATCATCATCAGCATGCCGGGCTGGGCGGAACCCGCCACCACGCCATCAGCATCGACTGAGATGGCAATACGGCTTGAAGACATGGCCAGCACCCCGCCGCAGACGATGACCACCCACATCAGTCGTGATGTTCTCAGTGCAAAAGGCAACACCAACGAGGCAACCGCCAGGATGGTAATCGCTATGAAGACCACAGCCATTGCAATATCGACGGCCTGTCCGGACAAAGGATTCCAGCCCAACGCCCGTTGAGCCGATTCAAGCAGGCTCAATGAGGCCGGCGATCCGTTCTGCGCCGAGGAAGGCAACATGATATCGCCGAACAGCTGACGCCAAAATCCTTCGTCTGCGTATCGGATGGAGTTGAGAATGGTGGGGGCCACGGCAAAAGCTGCAGGCACGGGAATCAGCAATAATGCGGCGCGCTTGCGCTGCACGAACAGCAGGAAAATAAGGAATACCACAATCAACGCCAGCAGCAGTTGCGGCTCAGCGGCCACCACGGGAACAAAGCACAACGCGGAGATGGCCGCGGCTTGTACGGACGGGTGAGGCCTCAACGGATCCTCGGTGTGGTACATGCCCACTGCACGGAACACGAATGCAAAAGCGGCAGGCAAAAACACCAGAACGGTGAGCATGGGAAGATTCGCCTGTGCATACCAGCCAAACATCATGCCGGTTGAGGCCCATAGCAATCCGCCCAGCACACGGACGACATCCGAACGCGTAAAGATACCCGCCAGTGCCCAGAATGACAAGGCGCTCAACGGCGCAGCGGCAAACAAGATCAGTCCCAAGGCGGCAGGAACATGACCAGCAGTGACGATGGACGCGACCATCAATACCAACAGCCACGGCGTGGGGGGTGCGGGAAGGCCAACGCCGGATCCAAACACCCACGGCGTAGTGGTGGACTGCACCAATTGCTCGAAACTTGCGCCCGTGGGCAACAACGCATTGGAATACAATGATCCGTCAGAGAACAGCGAACGGAACACCGGCCAATACAGCAGCATCACCGCTACAAAGCACACCACGGCCAATCCCAAGGCCCCCGCCCAGCGGCGCATCAGACGAATCCTGAGATGGGCACGTTCCAGAGGGCTCAGCAATACCAGCCCCTTCTGGGCCATGAACGCGTCACGACGGTCATGGAATTGCTTGATTTGCTGGCGATCGGCAGTCAGCACCTGCAATGAGGACATGGACACTTTGGATTGCCGAGTCACCAGACTGCGCGATCGCATGGCACCGGCGATGGAGGTCAACGCCAACCACGGCAGACACAACTGCACCCATGCCTCATATGGCTTTTTGCGGAACAACATCGCGATGGCCATGCCGAAACTACGCAATAAACGCCACAGCCATACCACTATCCATGCCGAGCGTGCAATGTCGGTGTACAGATACCGCTGCTGCGAACGAGCCACCGTCATGGCCGGATTGATGGCACTCTCCTCATTCAACGGTTCGCCGCCACGGGTACGGATGCCCTCATAGCGTGCGCGACGATGCGAGATTTCCGCCTGCGGCACAATAACCACGCGCCTGCCGCTTAAGCAGACACGGCGGCAGAAGTCAACCGATTCACTGTAGGTAGTGAACCAATGATTAATGCCCTTCAGTCGTCTGAGTTGCGATAACGGAACCAATGCTCCCGCAAGGGAAACCGCGAAAACATCCTGCCGACCATCATATTGCTCTTGATCGGGCTCACCGTCGACCACGAGGGAGTGCACGGCATGATTGCCGGCGTACATACCAACATCATGCAATTGGGTGCCTCCCCAATCGCACTGTTTGCATCCTAGGATGCCGGCTCCGGAAGCATTGCGCCACGCCTCGAGCAATCGCTCCAGGCACCAGTTATCCGAAGGACGGGAATCATCATGCAGCATCCACACCGCGCGCGTGGAAGAATCAAGATCGGCGGCGGCGAGCGCCTTGGATACGGCATCACCAAATGAACGCGCCCCCTTGGCACGCACCACTTGCACGCTCACCTGCTTTGCCTGCGGCACCTCCATTGCGGGACCTGCAGGTGAGTGGATCACCTCAAATGAAGTTTGCACCGATCGCGTTGTGAGCCCAGTGGCATCGGCTATGACGATAACGCCCGGCAATACGCTTTGCGTGAGCAGCGAGCGAAGCGTGGCATTGAGAAAACGCATATCCGCTTCAACGGTGACTACCGCCACTATGCCGGCATCCACATCCTGCCGGTGCGTGTATGGCCTTGCCGATATGGCATCGACCACAGCTTCATGGATATCGCTATTCGCTGTCGGATTCATAAACTCCCAGTGTACGCACTGACCTTGAAGTGGCCGTGCATATAGCTATGCCTGTTCCCTGTGGTCCTTCTTATACCGGCGGCGTTCACGCTCGCTCATACCGCCCCAGATACCAAAACGCTCGTCATGGTCAATAGCCCATTTCAGGCATTGCTCGCGGACTTCGCATTTGGCGCATACGCGCTTGGCGTCGCGTGTCGAACCACCTTTTTCCGGAAAGAACGCTTCGGGATCGGTCTGTGCGCACAATGCTTTGTGCTGCCAAGACACATCACCATCGGGCTTGAACAGTCCCCACAACTCATTCAAAGGCTCTTCGGCAGAATCGTCAATCGCACCCCACATGCGACCCTCCTTGCCTATGAGTTGTACTTGTACCCACAAATTACACACATGTGACTTGGAATTTGTCAAATCAAGTCTCGTGTCATTACAGTTTTTTCCGCCTCAATGTGCTATATGCCGTCCACCGAGCACTGCACTCCATAACCAATTGAGATGAATATTGTGCCGTTCCTGCACAGGAACAGCGCTCCCTAGGTATGGCACGGCACAGCATGTGCAAAAGTGTCATTCAGTAAATTGAGCAGTTTTGGGAGGATTGCATGACGCAGGAATCAGGTGGGGCAGATCCGCAGATCAATCCGCCGAGTTTTATTCCTTCGGCAGGCCGACGTTCACGAGCATCGTCACAGACACCACGTACCATCACTCCCTCATCATCGTCGCGAACACCCAGAGCCGCCGGCGGCAACGATAACGGCATACCGCCCAGCTTCTCCCCCAATGTGAACCGATCCGCTCGCAGAAGCACCTCGGCCTCCTCCCAGCCGCAAAGCATTCCACCGACGCAGGCACGCCGCTCGTCCGGCTCATCTCGCAATGCCAGCACGCCGGCA
>OBYY01000313.1_pt1 | contig 9129 bp, 9 predicted proteins | sample 1476821 | NCBI WGS metagenome assembly OBYY01 (sample SAMEA2580218, study PRJEB22360) | human gut metagenome | biome: human gut; feature: human-associated habitat; material: faeces | place: Denmark | collected 2008/2010
AGACACTGGAAACCCGCCAGTGGATGGAGGAACTGGGAGTTCGCGCCAACTACTGCATCAAGGATGGCGATCAGGTAATCTATTAATTCCCAATGTAAGAAACGAAAATAAAACGGCCTGTCGCCATGAAGCTGACAGGCCGTTTTATTTTCGTCATCAGTCCCCGCCCGGGCCGTCCCTTCTGGGTCGTGTCGACTCGGGAAGCGGCTCCACATAGAAACCGTCCTTATATGGCTCTGTGTCCACTTCAGGAATATCTCTGTCACCGTAATCATCTTCTTTCGGATCATACAATGCCATTTCCGTCACCTCCTTCTCTGAGCTGTTATCAGCCTTCCATCTGTCTTCCAAGGAATCCTGCTGCCGTTGTAGCCAGCTTCGTTTCCATATCTCCAAATCTTGCTCTCGGCTCCCGGCTTAATAATGCAACCGCTCCTATGGCATCGCCTTCACAAATAATCGGCGCAATTACCTGAGCGGTGATTCCTTCCAGCGTTTCGCCGGTCAGCGGAATAAAATTCTTATCATCTTTTCCAGCCAGGATAACGGTTCTTTCGTTAATCACATTTTCCAGCTGCTTGCTGATCGTCTTCTGGAGCAGTTCCTTTTTCGATCCACCGGCCACTGCGATCACCTGATCCCGGTCGCTGATGCAGACGGTAAGTCCCGTGGTCTGTGCCATGGCTTCCGCATACTGAGATGCAAACGCTGTCAGTTCAACCATCGGTGAATATTTCTTTAAAATGATTTCGCCTTCCCTGTCTGTGAATATCTCTAACGGCGTCCCCTCTCTCAAACGAAGGGTTCTCCTGATTTCTTTCGGGATTACCACACGGCCAAGGTCATCAATTCTCCTTACAATACCTGTTGCTTTCATATAAAACTCCTCCATGGTGTACAATTTTATATCACTGATACTATTTTGCTACGAACGCTGAGATTTATACTCATGTCTGCCATTTTTCGTAATATATCCCTGTCGCTTTCCATTGAACGGAGTTTTTTTATATGAAAATGCGCCAGTTCTTATGAACTGGCGCCAGTGATATCAGGTTCTGCGATTGATGGCCCGTTCTGCCATGCCTCTCCTTCCCTTCTACACTCTTTTTTACGGTTCCGGTACTCCAACCAGGCACACCGGCGAGGCGCAGCTGATTTCCCGGTTCATATCGGTGATCGTACCATTTTCTTCATCAAAATGTAACATGGTAATCGTATGACTATCCTGATTGGCAGAAAGAAGTATGTCCCCGCACAGGCAGAAGTCTCTGGGCGTCTTTCCTTTTGTTCCGGCCCGTCCTGCCAACGTCAGAAGTCCCGTACCGGCGTCCACCGCATACACTGCGATGCTGTCGTGCCCCCGGTTGGAGGCACAGAGGTAACGCCCGTCTTCTGATAAATGAACAGCGGCACATGTGTTATTCTCCATAGATTCCGGCAGCGTGGAAACTCTCTGCAGAATTCGATTTTCCTCTGCGCCGCATTCCATCACAAAGAGTTCCGAGCTCAGTTCGCTCACCACATACATAAGCTCCCTTCTTTCCCGATTTAAGACAAAATGTCTCGGCCCCGTACCTTCCGGAAATATCATATCGTGTTTTTCGTCCGGAACCAGTTTTCCGTTCTCTTCATCAATCCGGTAATAGCGGATTCTGTCAATTCCTAAGTCTGCACACCAGAGTCCTGCTTCATCCGCTGAATATCCAACGTAATGTACATGCGGCCCTTCCTGCCTCTCTTCATTCGGCCCGTGACCGTAATGCTGTTTCAAATCACAAAGTTCTCCGACAGAGCCGTCTGCATTTAACCGGAACATGGATACGCTGCCGCTCAGATAGTTGGCTGCATACAGAAACCCTCTCTTCTCATCGGGAAGCAGATGGCACGGCAGAGTTCCAGCGGTTCCCTGCGTATTGAGAAGCGTCAGGGAGCCTTCGTCGATCCGGAACGCTGCCACGCCTCCGCCCTCCCTTCCTTCATAAGCCATATCCTCCATAACGGAATATAAAAACTTTCCATCGGCGGAAACCGCCAGATACGATGGATTCGACACTCCGGCGGCGGCAAAGACTTCTGTGAGCTGCGGCTCTCTGCCTTCTCTCCGCGTCAGCCTGTATCCGTGGATTCCAGTTTCCTCAGCCGGTCCATAGCATCCTGCGTATACGAAATAATTCTGCTTCATGATCGTTATCCTTTCCCTGTATGGTAATTTACTCTTTTCACCCCGATAAAAAGAAGCTGCGCACCGCCGATTTTACACAGCCGGTGCAGCAGCTCCCTTTCAAAATCTTTTAAGCATGCTCCTTACAGAATCCGGAACAGCCGCCTGCTTACGAAACTCTCACTACTCTTTCGCAGTCTTCATTGTCTGAATCAGAACGCCCCTTCCGTGACCCTTGGTGATACGTCCTTTGAGGAACATACATATGCCTCATGCGTCACCCTTGCCGCCGTGCTGTCAGGAACCGGAGCAACAAATCTGTTCTCAAACGATTCATTCCTTTGAATGGTCAGCTCATTCGAAACTCTCTGCAGAAGATACATACCTAAAACGTCCATGGTTACCACCTTTCTCTTGTTTTATGATTATGGAAATATAGCATGCATTGGGGATTTTCATCCCTTCTTCTACTATTATTATATCATAAAATAGGCTAATAGCAACCACTGTAAGCTTAATTTTTTATAAACACTTTTCAGAATACTCTTTATTTTTCTGTCAATTCATACAACTGTTTCAACAGTTCCTCTGCCTGCTCCATCATGCCGGCAGTGGTCTGGTTTTTCCGTCTGTCAATGAATGTAAAATACGGTTCTTCTGCCATATGGAACTTCAAATCCCCGCGGTACTGATCCACCATAGCCGGTATACCGGCCACACTCAGCTTCGCTTTTTGATACATGGTAAGGCGGATCTCCTGGCTGTTGATATTTACCTCGGTGACATAAGCACTGTGAGCCAGCGCCTTGATCCCAGCCACACGCAGAAGATTTTCCACCGGTTTTGGAATATCCCCGAAACGGTCCATCAGCTCATCCTGCATATCCATGTATTCATCTTCATTCTCAATACTGGAAATCCTCTTATAGATATCCAGCTTCTGATATTCATTCTTAATATAGGAAGTGGGAATATAGGCGTCGATGTCGCAGTCCACTACCGTTTCATACGTATCCTCTTCCCTGCGCTGGCCCTTTAACTCTAATACCGCCTGATTCAACAGCTTACAATAAAGATCATAACCGACCGCTTCCATGTGGCCATGCTGTTCCGCTCCCAGAACGTTGCCCGCCCCGCGGATCTCCAGATCCCGCATGGCAATCTTGATGCCGGACCCCAGCTCCGTAAATTCCCGAATAGCCTGAAGACGCTTCTCTGCCTCTTCCCGAAGCATCTTGTCGCGTTTATACATGAGAAACGCATAGGAGGTACGGCTCGACCGGCCCACGCGTCCCCTTAACTGGTACAGCTGCGAAAGCCCCATACGGTCCGCATCCTGTATAATCATGGTATTGGCATTGGGAATATCGAGCCCCGTCTCAATAATGGTGGTACAAACCAGCACATCGATCTCTCCGTTCACGAAATCAAACATGATGCGTTCCAGTTCATGCTCATGCATCTGTCCATGGGCAAAGGTGACTGTGGCTTCCGGTACGAGACTGGCAATGTGGCCTGCCACCTCGTCGATGTTGCTGACACGGTTATATACATAATATACCTGTCCGCCACGGGAAAGTTCCCGGTTAATGGCCTCCCGTACCATCTCGTCATTATACTCCATCACGTACGTCTGGATCGGCATACGGTCCACCGGCGGTTCCTCCAGAACGCTCATATCACGAATTCCCACCAGACTCATGTGCAGTGTCCTGGGAATCGGAGTCGCTGTCAACGTGAGAACATCTATATTTTCCTTCAGCTTCTTGATCTTCTCTTTATGTGCCACACCGAACCGCTGTTCCTCATCGATAATCAGAAGCCCTAAATCTTTAAACTGGACATCCTTTGACAGCACACGGTGGGTACCGATCACAATATCCACAAGTCCGCGTTTCAAATCCTCAAGCGTCTTTTTCACCTGAGACGGTGTACGGAACCTGGACATTAGATCCACACGCACCGGAAAATCCTTCATGCGCTGGACGAAGGTGTTGTAATGCTGCTGCGCCAGAATGGTAGTCGGAACCAGATACACCACCTGCTTTTCATCCTGAACCGCTTTGAAGGCGGCGCGCAGGGCGATCTCTGTCTTTCCATAGCCCACGTCACCGCAGATCAGACGATCCATGATCTTCCGGCTTTCCATATCACTCTTGGTGGAATCGATGGCATCCAGCTGGTCCTCCGTCTCCTCATAGGGAAACATCTCTTCAAACTCCTTCTGCCATACGGTATCCGGTCCGTACTGAAAGCCCTGCGTATCCTGTCTGGCCGCGTAAAGCTGTACTAAATCTTTCGCAATCTCTCTTACAGCGCCCTTTACCCGGGTTTTGGTCTTATTCCATTGATCTCCTCCCAGGCGGTTTAATTTGGGCTTCTTCGCCTCGGCACCAGCATACTTCTGAATTCCGTCCAGACGGGTAGCAGGCAGATAGAGATTGCCTCCGTCTCCGTATTCCACCTTTAAGTAATCTTTTATCACCCCGTCCTGTTCGATTTTCTCAATTCCGCGGTATATACCGAGGCCATGGTCCTCATGAACCACATAGTCTCCCACTGCCAGGTCGGAAAAGCTCTGAATCTTCGTTCCCTCGTAAGTGGTTTTCTTCCTCTTCCGCTTCTTTTTCTCCACACCGAACATGTCGCCTTCCGTGATCACGATAAACTTAATCATCGGATACTCGAAACCACGGTGCAGGTTTCCGTAGGTCACCAGAATCTCGCCCGGCTTCACCTCCACCTCTTCCCGGCTCTCATCCGGGCACCAGGCCCGCAGGCTGTACTCCCGCAAATCGCTGGCAAGACGGCTGGATCTGGTTCTGGAAGCGGAGAGAAGAATGACACGGTATCCCTCCCGTTTCCATCTGGTTAAATCCTTTATTAGAAGCTCAAATCCATTCTGGTAGGAGTTTACATTTTTCACGGAAAGGCTGTACCGTTCCTTTACCGTAAAGCCGGAAAGTTTCTGCTCCAGTCCGGTTAAATACGCAGTACGGTCTCTCTGAGCCTTCGCCAGCATTTCCTTCGCGGGATAGAGAAGTCCCGTTTGTCCGGGAAGCAGATAGCCGTGTTCGAGGCGGGATATCATGCTCTCCCGGAACTCTTCCTCCACCGTGGCCCCCTTTTCCTTCAGCCGCTCCGGCTCATCTAAGTAGATAACCGTGTTATCTTCCGGAAAATAATCAAGAAACGACACGCTGTCCCTGCAGAAATAGTGGATATATCCGTCCAGTCCATGCTGCTTCCAGCCTTCCCTTAAGCCGTCCAACAGTTCCGAGACAATAGAATGGATCCGGGCCGCTTCCTCGGTTTTCAACTGGTTCCTTAGCTCTTTCTCGTATTTCTTAGCCTCTTTTTCAATGGCTTCCCGTCCGTCTGTGATCTGCTGCTTCGTCAGCACCATCTCCGTTGCCGGATAGACCAGGACCCGTTCCAGTTCTTCGATGGAACGCTGGCTCTCGATATCAAAGGTACGAATGGAGTCCACTTCGTCGTCCCAAAGCTCGATGCGGACAGGCAGCTCCTCTGTCAGCGGAAAGACATCGATAATTCCGCCGCGGATCGAGAACTGGCCCATGCCATCTACCTGGGCCACGCGCTCGTATCCCAGTTCCACCAGTTTTTCCTTCCACTCTGCGATATCTAAGGTCTGTCCGCTCTCCACCTCGAGAATCTGTTTCTGTAAAAAAGACAGCGGAAGCAAATGATCCATCAATCCGTCAAAGGTAGTGACGACCACGCCGGACTTCTCCTCCATCAGCCGGCGGAACACAGCCATACGCTGTTTGGTTAAAAGATTACCGTGAATATCCGCATTAAAGAACAGTAAGTCCCTGGCCGGATACAGGGAGACTCCCGGTTCGAAATTGCGGAAGTCCTCGTAGATCTCCCTGGCTCTGGTATCATCATACGTAACCACCAGCTTCCAGGGCACCTCCTTCGCCGCCTCGTACATTAGGTGAACTTTCTGGGAATCCATACAGCCGCTTATTAAAACCGGCCCTTTTTTCCGGTTTAAATCACGGTCTAAGTCTTCAAATTCCTTCAGCTCTCTTAATGGACTTTCAAACACATCGCTCATGAATTCTCCTTATGCTTTCTGTTATAATGGTTCATCGCCGCATCGGCCCCCTCCTCGATCATCATGCAGGCCGCATCGGCCGCGTCCCGGTATGCCTCTTCCATGACAGCCTGCTGCTCTTTCGGAAATCTCCCCAGCACATAATCCGCCAAGTCCATGCCGCGCGGTTTTTCACCAACTCCGATGCGGATTCTTGGAAATTCCTGGGTTCCCAGATGGCTGATGATATTTTTTAAACCATTATGGCCGCCCGCGCTTCCCTTTTAACGGATGCGCAGCTGCCCTTCAGAAAGATTAATATCATCACAGAGAATAATAATGTTCTCCGGTTCTATTTTATAAAAATCCGCTATTTCCCGAATACTTTCCCCGCTTAAGTTCATATACGTCTGCGGCTTTGCCAGAATCACTTTCTGGCCGCCAATATAACCTTTACCGTACAGCGCTTTATGCTTCTTCTCCGTCACCGTCGTTCCGGCCTTGTCCGCCAGAATATCGATGGCTTCAAAGCCTACATTATGCCTCGTCTTTTCATATTCCCTTGTTGGGTTTCCCAGTCCTGCGATCAGATACATATATTTCGCTCCTTACTATGTTCTATATTAATATATCTCCGAGTTCATACCAATTATTTCCGTGAATAATGCCGCACGAAAATTTTTTGTTCATAATCATGTCAAACACTCTGCGCCTATAGCGGAGTATTTGACTTCAGAACGCCCGAAAAGCGCTAGATTTCCTGATAGGGGGTATCTAACGCTGGCTGGTTTACTCATTTTAACAGTTTGGAACCTTAATGTAAAGGGGGACGAGAGATTTATCATGATGGTTTTAAAAAGTACTTGAAAAATGGGTAAAATTCGATTATAATAGACTTAAAGAAAGCATCCACTCCAAAAGTGGATGCTCCAGGGGTTGCTAAATGTCCTTACGGACACCGCCCATCCTGTTGGCCGACAGGGTGGGCATTTTATTTGCGCTTATTTCTCTTATCGAGAAAGGCGATTACCGCTACAAGCAGGCTTCCAAAGGACATCAATAGTGCTAATATCCCTGTAAAGATTGATATAATCTCATATGCCGTCATAGACGATACCTCCTTTCCTATGTATTCCCCAAAAGGGGTTACCAGTCCTGGAGGCGGCCACTCCTGTCATGAGTGCTTTCCTGTTGTTTATTTTACCGCAATCAGATGTATTTTTCAATTGTTTTGAAGTCACTTCATAACTGCTTATTACTGTTTACCAAATTTCTCCCGCCGCACCTTGCGGTGCCCCGTTCAATATGGTAAAATGCAAGTGTCACTGAATCACACCTTATATAGGTTCAAAATAGGTTGAACGTTTCTACCAACTACCGGAATAGTTGACTATAAGGCTGGTTGGTATTTTTATGGGAAAAGGAGTGTTGTTCATGAGTTCAAATTCAAGTAACTATGATGTGATCATCATCGGGGCGGGGCCTTCCGGTATTTTCTGTGCCTATGAGCTGATTCAGCAAAAGCCGGATTTAAAGATCCTGATGGTCGAAAAGGGGCGCAGAATCGAAAACAGGACATGTCCGAAACGGACGACCAAGACCTGTGTCGGATGCAAACCGTGTTCCATTACCACCGGCTTTGCCGGAGCGGGAGCATTTTCCGACGGCAAGCTGTCACTTTCCCCGGATGTTGGGGGGAATCTCCCGGAGATTCTGGGATATGATAAGACGGTAGAGCTCTTAAAGGAGTCTGATAATATCTATCTGAAATTCGGCGCCGACACGAATGTATACGGCATTGACAAGCAGAAAGAGATTCAGGAAATCCGGAGAAAGGCGATTAACGCCAACTTAAAACTGATTGAATGTCCGATCCGCCATCTCGGCACAGAGGAAGGCTACAAGATCTATACGCGCCTTCAGGAGCATTTACTGGCTCAGGGCATAGAGATGGAATTCAACACCATGGTAAAAGACATTATTATAGAGGACAATGAGGCAAAGGCCATCGTTACCGACAAAGGCGAAACGTATTACGCGCCGGAGATTGTATCCGCCATCGGCCGGGAAGGCTCTGACTGGTTCAGCCACATCTGGGACGCCCACGGCATCGAAACCCGCGTCGGAACAGTGGATATCGGGGTCCGTGTAGAAGTCCGCGACGAGATCATGGAATTCTTAAACAAGAACCTCTATGAGGCAAAGCTGGTTTACTACACCCCGACCTTTGACGACAAGGTGCGTACCTTCTGTACCAACCCTTCCGGCGAGGTCGCTACAGAGTATTACGAAAATGGACTGGCTGTCGTCAACGGTCACGCCTATAAGTCCAAGGAATATAAGACTAACAATACGAATTTCGCAATCCTTGTCTCCAAAAACTTCACGAAACCGTTTAAGACACCGATCGAATACGGCAAACACATTGCCCAGCTCAGCAACATGCTCTGCGACGGCAAGATTCTGGTTCAGACCTTTGGTGATTTCCAGCGCGGCAGACGTACCACGGAAGAGCGTCTCTGCCGCAATAACTTAATCCCAACCTTAAAAGACGCGGTTCCCGGCGATTTATCTCTGGTATTCCCGCACCGCATCATGGTCGATATCAAGGAAATGCTGCTGGCTCTGGACAAGGTTACTCCAGGTATTGCCAGCGACGAGACGCTGCTTTACGGTGTGGAAGTGAAATTCTACTCCAACAAGGTTGTGGTTAACTCTGATTTTGAGACCAGCGTTACAGGTCTTCGTGCCATTGGCGACGGTGCCTCTGTGACTCGCGGACTTCAGCAGGCGTCCGCCAACGGAATCAGTGTGGCGAGAAGTATTCTTAAAAAATTAGAGAGTCAGAAAAAGGCATAGAACAGAAAAAGCGCGGAAACGCCGGCCAGAATTGCTGTCGGCTTTT
>OBYY01000317.1_pt1 | contig 9079 bp, 9 predicted proteins | sample 1476821 | NCBI WGS metagenome assembly OBYY01 (sample SAMEA2580218, study PRJEB22360) | human gut metagenome | biome: human gut; feature: human-associated habitat; material: faeces | place: Denmark | collected 2008/2010
CGAATGCGGAAGTCAAAATCTCCGCAGGCGGGACCGGGAGGACCGCTGCCGGAGAAAATAAAATGGAGGAAAGAATCAAATGACTGGAATCAGACAGCAGTATACAGCAAAAGATCTTGGGATTGACCTGCTCTGTGATATAGCGGGCGCGTTCCTTTTTAATATCGGCATCTATAATTTTGCGGTGAATGCGGAGTTCGCCCCGGTCGGCGTCTCCGGTATCGCCCTTATTCTTCGCTATTTATTCGGGCTTCCCATGGGTATCGTGAGCATCCTGCTCAACATACCGATCCTGCTGGTCAGCTATAAGCTGCTGGGCAGGCGGTTTCTGCTTCGCTCCATGAAGAGTATGGTGATCTTCGCCCTCGTGTTGGACTATGTGATGCCAATCATTCCCGTCTATGACGGCAATCCGTTCTATGCCTCGATCTGTACCGGTATTTTTTCGGGGCTTGGGCTTACGATCGTCTATTTAAGAGGCGGTTCCACGGGCGGCACGGATTTCCTCGTTATGGCGATCAGAAAGCTGTTCCCTCATCTGACGATCGGTCAGATCTCCCTGGTGGTGGATGCCATCGTCATCATCGCGGGCGGCTTCGTGTTCCGTAATCTGGACGCGGTGATCCTGGGCATGATCTCGTCCATCGTGACTACCATGGTGATTGACAAGATCATGTACGGTCTTGGCGCCGGAAAGCTGATGCTGATCGTTACCTCGTGTGAAGCGGCGGTGGCGGAGGCCATCGAGGAGGCCACCGGGCGCGGCTGCACGTTTCTGGAAGGGCAGGGCTCCTATTCTCTGGATGAAAAGAAGGTGGTTATGTGCGCATGCAACAACAGCCAAGTAATTCCTATCCGGCGGGAGGTTCATGAGATCGACAAGGGCGCGTTTATCATCATTACGGATTCCAATGAGGTATTTGGTGAGGGATTTAAACCAATTGATATGATCTGAGCGGAAAAGATCAAAAAGGAGCGGGAATGCTTAATCATTCCGCTCCTTTTTTGACTCTGAACCGCTTTTCCGTTCTTTTGACCGACTGGACAGATGCTTCTGCTTACTGGCGGCGTGATCGACGATAGTATCCTTTTTTAAGAAGCTGGCCCGCTTGATGATGTCGGTGCCGAATTTGCTGCGGATCTGGTCCACGGCCTTTTCCATCTCCTTCATCTTCCTGGACTGCTCCGATTCAAACAGGCTGATCTGGGTGAATTCGTCGTCAGATATCTTTGTGGCGCGCACTCCGATCAAACGGAGCGGAGTGAGATCCCAGAACTCTTTTAGCAGACGGCAGGCATTCTCGTAGAGCACCGTGGTGGAATCCGTGGGGCTGTTTAAGGTCGCCTGGTGGGACTGCACATGAAACTCCCAGTCTTTGATCTCTACACAGACACAGTCGCATATCACGTGGTCGGCACGGAGCCGCGCCCCTACGGTCTCGCAGAGCGACAGGAGAACGGTGCATGCCGTATCGAAGTCATCCACATCCCGGGACAGAGTGGTGCTGTTGCCATATCCCTTGCCTGTGGGTTCACGTTCTGCCACGGGGGAGGGATCGATTCCGCAGGCGTAGCCGTGAATCTGTATGGCATACTTCTCTCCCAGAAGCGGTTTTAACAGCTCCACATCGCAGGCGGCCAGCTGGCCGATGGTGTGGATTCCAATCCCTTCCAGTTTTTTCTGGGCGGAACGGCCTACAAAAAACAGTTCCCGGACGGGGAGGGGCCACATCTTTTTCGGGATTTCGTCAAGAAAGAGCGTATGGCACATGTCGGGCTTCTTAAAATCAGAGGCCATCTTGGCCAGAAGCTTGTTCGGTGCGATACCGATATTCACAGTAAATCCCAGTTCCCGGAAGACCCGTTCACGAATCTGATTGGCAGTGGTCCACGGGTCCCCGAATAAATGGATGGTAGAGCTCATGTCTAAAAATGCCTCATCGATACTGAATTTTTCAATATCCGGGGTGTAATCGGATAAGAGGTTCATCAGGAGGCCGGAATAGTGGATATAGACATCGAACCTGGAGGGAACGACACACAGCTCCGGGCACTTGCGCAGCGCCTGGACCAGCGGTTCTCCGGTGGTGATCCCGTACTTCTTTGCCGGAGTGGACTTGGCCAGCACAATGCCATGGCGGGAAGCGGCGTCCCCGCCTACCGCGGATGGGATGGTGCGTAGATCCAGGGCCTTCGGATCTTCTGCCAGCCGGCAGACAGATTCCCAGCTTAAAAATGCGGAATTAACATCAATGTGAAAGACAAGCGGACTCTGCGTCATAAGATTCCCTCCATTCTGTCTTTATTATATCGAATATACGTTCGCAAGTAAAGCGGAAACTTTTGTCCAAACGTAAGGTCGGGACTCTTAACCGGAATAAATAAAAAAAGGAAGGAATAGGATAAAATAAAATCATACAGGGTGGTATGAGGATGAAGCAGGTCATACTATTTTTTCTGTGTCTTTTGCTGTGCACGGCGGGCGGACTGCGGCGCAGGCGGAGACGGATGGGCAGGAACAACAAAATCAGAAGGATGAACTGGGGCTGTATGCACAGTCGGCTGTTTTGATGGACGCGAAAACAGGCAGAATCCTGTATGGGAAAAATGAGGGCGTGGCCCGTCCCATGGCAAGTACGACGAAGATTATGACCTGTATCATAGCCCTGGAATATGGAAATCTCTCTGACACCGTGACCGCATCCCAGAATGCGGCGGCTCAGCCGAAGGTCCATCTGGGCGTGTATAAGGGGCAGACCTTCCGGCTGGAGGATTTGCTCTACAGCCTGATGCTGGAATCTCACAACGACGCGGCCGTAATGATCGCGGAGCATGTGGGCGGAAGCGTGGAGGGCTTCGCGGCCCTGATGAATCAAAAAGCCCGGGATTTGGGATGCAGTGACACGTATTTTATCACCCCCAACGGGCTGGACGCCAGCAGGGAGGAGAACGGCCAGATGAAGGAGCATTCCACTACGGCCGCGGATCTGGCGCGCATCATGAATTACTGCATCGGGACGTCTCCGAAAAAGGAAGAGTTTCTGAAAATCACGGGTACGCAGAGCTATTATTTTACGGATCAGGAGGGGAAGCGGTCTTATAACTGCCAGAACCACAATGCGCTTCTGACGATGATGAGCGGCGCTTTTTCCGGCAAGACAGGTTTTACGGGGGGAGCGGGTTACTCCTATGTGGGGGCGCTGGAGGATGGAGGAAGAGAGTTTACCATTGCGCTTCTGGGCTGCGGCTGGCCGCCGCACAAGACGTATAAATGGTCAGATGCCAGGAAGCTGTTCGGATATGGGATGGAGCATTATCAGTACCGGGAAGTCTATCAGGAGAAGACATTTCCTGAAATACCGGTGGAAAATGGAGTCCCGCGTTCCGGTAATCCGGGCGACCCGGTGGTGGTTCACGCCGGTTTGAATCTGAAGGAGGAAGAGAAGAGCCTGAAGCTTCTTATGGCAGAGGATGAGGAGGTGACCGTATCCGAAGAACTTCCGGATACCCTGGAAGCACCGCTGAAAAAAGGGCAGACTGTGGGAACGGTGACCTACCGCCTGCAGGGAGAGACTGTGAAGACGTTTCCGGTTTATCTGACCGAAGATGTGGAAAAAATCACCTTCCGGTGGTGTCTCGATCATGTGATACAGCTCTTTCGGGCGCCATTTGCGTTTGTCAATGAATGTCTGCCCGCTCTGTGAGCAATCATGCTCTCTGCAGTGTACAGAAATGGCCCCCAACGCCGTTTGACATCACAGCTTTTGACTGTAAGCAGGGGCTTTCAGGAAACGCGCATTTGTGGTATACTGGGAACACTTGGATCCGATAAATACTGAGGAAGAATGAACGAAAGAAAGAGGCGTACATCATGGAACAGAATGTAAACAGAACAGCAAATCACTGCACAGGAAGGATTCCACTGGAGGGACTTCCCAATACCAGGGATCTCGGCGGAATCCGGACTATGGAGGGAAAGAAGATTTTACCGGCACGGCTGATTCGGAGCGGGGCGCTCTATGAGGCCACGCCGGCGGACTTGGAAAGGCTGGTGGGAGGGGACGGTGGTGGATTCCCGGACAGCCGTGGAGAGAAGCCAGAAACCGGATCCGGACATGGACGGCGTCACCAATATTTTTAATCCGATTCTGAATGAGGAGACGGTGGGAATTACCTTTGAGGATGAAGAGGAGGGAAAGCCGAAGCAGGATGCCATCCTCGGAATGCTGGAACACGCCTCTTCTCTGGGCGGAGATCCGGAGCTCTATGTGGATAAGCTTTATGAAAATCTCGTTGTGGATGAACATGCATCGTCATATTACGGCCGCTTTTTCGACATCCTTCTGGAGGCGGATGACCGTGCGGTACTCTGGCACTGTACAGCCGGAAAAGACCGGGTGGGTGTGGGGACAGCCCTGCTGTTATCCGCCCTTTCCGTAGACCGGGATACGATTATCCGGGATTTTGTCAGAACGAATGAATTTGTGATGGAAAATGCGGAGAAGACCGCGGCTCTGGTGCGGGAGAAGACGAAGGATGCGAGGCTTGCGGAGTGTGTGAAGGTGCTTTTGACGGTATCGGAGGATTATATCCGCCATGCGTTTTCTGCCATGGAGGCGGCCTGCGGTTCCGTGGAAGCCTATCTGTATGAGCGGATCGGTTTAAATGAGCGGAAGCGGGCGGAACTGAAACGGAAGTTTCTATTGTAACAGGCTGTCAGGAACTGTAACCAGGAAAGAGAAAATGAATCGAAATCTTAACGGCGGGGGTTTTAAGAAACCGGGGATTATGCTATACTGGGAGGCGTGTTATTTACCGATGAAAGGATGACAGATCTGTATGAATATGAAAAAAATTATAACCGTGCTGGCAGGAAACACGCTGTATGCACTGGCTGTATCCCTCTTTATCCTTCCAAACGGCCTTATTACCGGGGGGACGACGGGACTTGCGCTGGTGGCCCAGTATAAACTTGGAATTCCCATTGCGGCGTTTGTGGGTGTCTTTAATGTGGTGATGTTTGTGGCGGTTCTCGGCAAAGCGTTTGCCTTTACGACGATCATCAGCACGTTTTACTATCCGTTTATTCTCGGCGTTTTTGAAGGGCTGTTCGGCACCGCTCCCATCACCGGGGACACGATGCTGGCGACTGTCTTTGCCGGTCTCTTTATCGGTGCCGGAATCGGTATGGTAATCCGGGCGGGAGCATCGACCGGAGGCATGGATATCCCGCCGCTGATTCTCAATAAAAAATTCCGGCTTCCGGTCTCCATGACGATGTCGGGGTTTGACTGTCTGATCCTGCTGACCCAGATGGTATTCGCGGGTAAGGAGAAGATCCTGTACGGAATTCTGCTGGTACTTCTTTACACCATGGTGCTGGATAAGGTACTGATGATCGGCCAGAACCAGATGCAGGTTAAGATTATCAGTGAACAGTGTGAAATCATCAGTGAGGCCATCCAGAACAGGATGGACCGCGGGACAACGCTGCTTCTGATTGAAGGGGGCCATTTGAGAAAGGCTTCCTATGCAGTGCTTACGGTCATCTCGGGCAGGGAGCTGTCGAAGCTGAATGAACTCGTCATGGGACTGGACTCCAATGCATTTATGATTATCAACCAGGTCAGCGAAGTGCGGGGCCGCGGCTTTACGCTTCACAAGGAGTATAAATAGGGCCGCAGCGCGCTCCAAACTGTGAAGGAACCGGAGAGAATCTTACAGAAAGCTGACTAACATTTACAGTTTTGGAAACTCTATTGACTTCCTGTTCTGCGTGGTATATACTTTGCCCGAAGCGCAGAAAGGAAGTGTGCACTTATGGCGGGAAGAGGAAAGCTTATGGCCGTTCTGCTGGCTGTTATCACGGTGCTGGCGTTGGGCGGCTGTTTTAAGAAAAGTATGTCACCCGGAGCGGGAGTTGCGGAGACGACAGCGGCAAATGCCACAGAGGCTGTGAGAGAAGAGGCTGCGCCGCTTCACACGGAGACAGAAAAAGAGGACGAGACGGCTCCGGCGGCTGAGGAGAACGAGGAGCGCGCGGCAGACGGTCCGGGTGCGGATGCGGAAGACGCGGCCGGAACGGGGGGCGCCATCGTCACTATTGAGGCCTTTGCGGAGCGGATCCAGGAAGCAGTGGCGGACAGGGATATGGAAGCGTTGGCAGATCTCTCGGCATTTCCGCTGAATCTGGAGACCGCAGACGGAGAGAAGATGACATTTGAAGACCGGGACGAGTTTTTAAAGCAGAATCCGGACCTGATCTTCGGAGACGACTTAATGGTGGCGATTGCCGGAGTGGACACAGCGACTCTGGAGGCGAATGCGGACGGTGTGACGATGGGAGAGGAAAATCCCCATATTCGTTATAAGAAAACAGAGGATGGAACGTTTGGCATCACGGATATCCGGGAGTAGCGTAGGCAATAGTTACAAATTAAACAATCAAAACTTGTGTATTTCGCCGGAAGTAAAGAAAGATTGTGAAATAATGCTGACAAGTTCTTGGGACTGCAGGACGTGGATTATGAAAAATCCATAGAATGCAGTTCTTTTTTTTCCAAAAAAACCTTGAAATTTGTCATAATTAATTATACAATTATAATCGGCAGAAATTGGTGTTATTCTACGGATCTTTGTTAATTGCTTAACAGAGTCCGTACAAATATTACAAAATGGAGGATTGCAAAATGAGTAATTCAGCACAGACATCAGCAAGCAACAGAATCAATGCCTTGCTTGATGAGAACAGTTTTGTTGAAGTCGGCGCCTATATTACGGCCAGAAACACAGACTTCAACATGACATCAAGGGAAACCCCTGCTGACGGTGTTGTTACCGGTTACGGTACCATCGAAGGATGCCTTGTGTATGTGTACAGCCAGGACGCTTCCGTACTGGGCGGTTCCATCGGCGAAATGCATGCAAAAAAAATCGTTAATCTTTACGCGGCGGCCATGAAGACGGGCGCTCCCGTCATTGGTCTGATCGACTGCGCAGGCTTAAGACTTCAGGAAGCTACCGATGCCCTGGATGGATTCGGCCAGCTTTATTTAAGCCAGACCATGGCTTCCGGTGTGATTCCCCAGATCAGCGCGGTATTCGGAACCTGCGGCGGCGGTATGGCGGTATCTGCAGCTATGGCTGATTTCACATTTGTGGAGAGCAGGAACGGAAAGGTGTTTGTGAATTCCCCGAACGCACTGGCTGGCAACTATACCGGCAAATGCGATACGTCGTCCGCTGATTTCCAGAGTAAGGAAACCGGACTGGCAGATTTCACAGGCGATGAGGCGGAGATCTTAAACGGTATCAGAACCCTGGTTACCATCCTCCCGGCCAACAACGAAGATGACATGTCTTATGACGAGTGTAACGACGATTTAAACCGTGTGTGCTCCGACCTTGCAAACTATGTGGGAGACACGGCGATCGCGCTGACTCAGATTTCTGATGATAATTTCTTTATGGAAGTAAAAAAGGATTACGCACCTTCCATGGTAACCGGATTCATCCGTTTGAACGGAACGACGGTGGGCTGTGTTGCCAACCGCACGGAATCCTACGATGAGAGCGGCTTGAAGACTGCTGAGTACGATGCGGTTTTAACCTCTCAGGGCTGCACCAAAGCGGCTGAATTCGTGGAGTTCTGCGATGCATTTAATATCCCGGTGCTTACCCTTGTCAATGTAAAAGGATATAAGGCCAGCAAGTGCACAGAGAGAAAGATCGCCAAAGCGGCGGGCGGGCCGGCGCATGCCTTTTCCAATAGCCAGTGCAAAGCGGCGGCCGGACTGACGTATGCATTTGCCAATGCGACCGTTCCGAAGGTAACGGTTGTTATCGGACAGGCATTCGGAACCGCTTACTTAACGATGAACAGCAAGTCAATCGGTGCTGATATGGTTTATGCATGGCCGGATGCTTCCATCGGTATGATGGATGCAAAGGAAGCAGCGAAGATTATGTATGCGGATGAGATCGGCAAGGCGGATGACAGCGTTTCCTTCATCAATGAGAAGGCGGAAAGCTATCAGGCGCTGCAGTCCAGTGCACTGGCTGCTGCAAAGAGAGGCTATGTTGATGATATCATCGATGCAAGCGAGACTAGAGCCCGCGTGATTGCTGCATTTGAGATGTTATTCACGAAGAGAGAGGATCGTCCGGATAAAAAACATGGCACGGTCTAGAATGAGGTGACAGGTATATGAAACTGAATATGAAACGAGTAGCATTAGGACTTTGCATGGCAGCCTGTCTCTTTTCATTATCTGCTTGCAGCAAGGCTGACAGCGCTTCCTCAGAGGTCGATGTCAACATTCAGGCTCAGTTAAGCCAGATGGCTTCCGGATATTTAAACTCTTACGTGAACATTCCGGATGATCAGCTGGATGAAGTGAGAAACCAGACTGCAAAGCAGAGCGAAGCTCTTGCCGAGGGCGTGGACTCCTGGAAGAACGTCAAGCATGATCTTGGCGCCATGATATCCGTTGAGGACACGGCAGAGGTAGAGGAGATTGACAGCGGCTACAGCGCAACAGTCCATGCGGTTTTTGAGAAGAGAGAGATGGACTTCGGTATCACGACTGACAGGGAAGGGGCGATTACCAGCGTTTCCTTCGTTCCGGAGTACACATTAGGCGAAAATATGGAACAGGCCGCCATGAATATGCTCATGGGTATGGGAACCGTATTTCTTGTCCTGATCTTTATCAGTTTCCTCATCAGCTGCTTCAAATACATCAACCGTTTTGAAGAGAAGATGAAGAACAGAGGAAAGAAAGAAGAACCGGCGCCATTGCCGGCTGCGGAACCGGAACCGGCAGTTGTACAGGCAGAGGAAGAAAACCTGGCCGATGATCTGGAACTGGTAGCAGTCATTACAGCTGCGATAGCAGCATCTACAGGAACGAGCCCAAGCGGTCTTGTCGTACGCTCCATCAGACGTGCACCGGCGGGAAAATGGAAAAAAGCATAATAATCAGGAGGATTATCATCATGAAGAATTATACAATTACAGTTAATGGTAATGTTTATGACGTAACCGTAGAAGAAGGAACCGGAAGCGCGGCACCGGCAG
>OBYY01000331.1_pt1 | contig 8874 bp, 7 predicted proteins | sample 1476821 | NCBI WGS metagenome assembly OBYY01 (sample SAMEA2580218, study PRJEB22360) | human gut metagenome | biome: human gut; feature: human-associated habitat; material: faeces | place: Denmark | collected 2008/2010
CTATATGCTGATGGCAGAAGATCCGGAGATGGTAAAGACCATGTTAAACAGGTACAGTGAGTTTTACCTGGAGTTGTATGAGAGAATGTTTGAGGCAGGCGGCGGGGCAATCGACCTGATCCGTCCCTGTGATGATTACGGAACACAGATCAGCCTGTTGTTCAGCCCGGAGATGTGGGATGAATATTTTGCAGAAAACACGAAAAAGCTGGTAAACCTGGCACATAAATATGGATGTTATTATTTGCAGCATTCCTGCGGTGCAGTCAGACAGATTATACCAAACCTGATTGCCTGCGGTGTGGACGGACTGGAGCCGATCCAAAAAGTGAAAGGAATGGAAGTCGACGATTTAAAACGGGAATTTGGGGATAAGCTCTGTTTTCAGGGCGGCGTGGATACACAGAACCTGCTTCCTTTCGGGACACCGGAGGAGGTCAGGGCGGAGACGGAATACATCATCAGGACGATGAATGTAGACGGAGGATATATTCTGGGACCGAGCCAGGATTTTGAAGGCGATGTTCCTGTAGAAAATATCATAGCATTATATGAAGCACGAAAGAATTTTATCTAGTTAGGGAGGAAACAGCAGTATGAAAAAGCGAATACTTTGTTTCGGGGATTCAAACACCTGGGGAGCTGTTCCGTTTGAGGGCACAAGGCATCCGGACGATGTCAGATGGACCGGAGTCCTGGCAGCTGAACTGGGAGTTGGATACCGGGTCATTGAAGAAGGATATAATGGCAGAACAACTGTCCATGACGATCCGGTTGAGAAAAGACTTTCAGGACTTACTTATTTCGAGACGTGTCTGGACTCACAGTCACCGCTTGATCTGATTATCCTGATGCTCGGTACAAACGATCTGAAGGCAAGATTTGGGGTGGATCCCTACACGATAGCGTACGGATTCGGACGTTATCTGAACGCACTCAAAACGGTGCCGATGGCCGGAAAAAGGCCGGAAGTACTCCTTGCAGCTCCGCTCCTGATTGATCCGTCTTACAAAGATACACCATTATTCTACGACATGTTCGGAGAGGGTGCATGTGAACGTTCCGCAAAATTTGCAGAAGCATATGAGGCATTTGCAGCAGAAAATGGACTGCACTTTATAGATGCATCCAAATATGGAAAGCATCCGTCAGAGACGGGGTACATATGGAGGCTGAATATCACGAAAAACTGGGAAAAGCCTTTGCAGAAAAAGTAAAAGAGATCCTTGGATAACAGAGAAAAAGGCCTTTGTGCTGATAAGAGGTGGCTATGAGCAGAAAAATCAACAACAGCGGGGGCACAAAGAAACAGGAGATTCAGGCAAAAAAACAGCGGCAGGGCAGACAGATTACCATATTTGCCGCAGTACTCGGATTGTTCTTAGTCATAGGCATCCTGGCAGTCCTGTTCTTCCAGAGCGGGGCGCCGGTGAAGATGTTTTCCGCGGTTACTATAGACGGGAAAGGATATAAGCTGAGTGAGTTTAATTATTACTACTATGCTTATTACAATTCCTATCTGGATGAATACAGTGAATTCAGGGAGTACATGTTTGATGACAGCGTATCTCTGAAAGATCAGCCCTATGATGACAATCAGTCCTGGTTCGAATATTTTGAGGATCAGACGGTGGAGTCCATGTCCAGCGTACTTGGAACGGCTGCTCTGGCAGAGAAAGAAGGATTTGAGTTAAGCAGTGAGGCGCAGGAAGAGATAGACACTGCGCTGGAAGGAATAGAGAGCAGTGCTGACAATGCCGGAATGAGTACAGATAAGTATCTGGAAAACATTTACGGCGATGGAATGACGGAGAAGCTTTACAGAAAGCATCTTACATATTCTCATCTGGCGGCTGAGTACAGCGATAAGGTTAAGGCTGATTTCGGTTTCAGTGAGAACGAGGTAAAAGAGTATTATAAAGAACATCTTGCAGAGTATACATTTGTCAACTATGAGCGGTTTTATGTGAAGGCCAGCGATATAGATACAGATCCAACGGAGGAAGAAAAGCAGAATGCTTATTCCATTGCACAGAAGATCTGCGACAAAGTGGAAAAGGGCGGGGAACTGAAAGAAGTCAGCAGTGAATTCGAAGATTACGGTACCTATTATGCTTTCGACGATGCATATTATGATCCAAACTTCTCCTATGGTGAATGGCTTTTTGCTCCGGAAAGAAAAGACGGAGATGTTAATGTAATTGATGATGGTTCAGGATATTATGTGATGGTGTTCCACAGCAGGAACGAGAGCAGTTATCCGACGGCCAGTATCATAGATGTTTGTTTTTCGGTTGATACAGCATTAGAGGACAGCAGTTCCGACGATTATGACAATAAAGTAAACCAGCTGTACGAAGATTCCTGTGCAAAGGCAGAAGAGCTGCTGGAAACATGGGAAAAAGGAGACAAAACAGAGGATAGTTTTGAAGCGCTTGCTTCAGAAAATGAGTCTGCATCAGAGACAGACGGGACATTTGAAAATCTGACCAGAGATACTCTGGATGATACAATTGATAAATGGGTGTTTGACGATGGGCGAAAGCCAGGAGACTGCAGTGTCATATACACGGAAAGCGGTTTTCATGTGGTTTATTACGCCGGCACAGGTGCTGAGGCGTGGCAGGTAAAAGCAGAGGAAGATATGCGCACAGACGCATATGAAAAATGGTATCAGAATCTGCTGGATACTGCCAGTGTAAAACGTCACAGTTACGTTTTAGGGTTTGCCGGTGGTGAAATCAATAAATAGCAACACGAAAGGAGTAAATCAGCATGGGTAACGCATCTAAGAATGAAGCGTATGCACTGGACATGCGAAGCGTGTCCAAGAGATTTCCCGGAACACTGGCTGTTGATAAAGTCGATTTCCGGGTAAGAGCGGGGGAGGTTCATGCCCTCATGGGGGAAAATGGAGCTGGTAAATCCACTCTGATGAAAATGCTTGCGGGTCTTTTCAATGATTATACAGGAGAGATCTACATCAATGGGGAAAAAAGAGATCTCCACACACCGAACCTTGCAAAAGAGTATGGTATAGGAATGGTTTACCAGGAATTATCACTGGCACGGAGGATTTCTATTTATGAGAACCTTCTTGTAGGGCGCCTTCCGAAAAAGAATCCACTGTTCATTGACAAGAAGAAAGCAATTGAGGAAGCTAAGAAACTGCTTCAGCGCGTAGGTCTGAATGACATTGATCCGACACTGGACGTATCAGAGATCAGCCAGTGTGATGCACAGCTGGTTGAGATTGCAAAGGTGCTCGGTTCTGAACCTAAGATCCTGGTTATGGATGAACCTACATCAGCACTGTCAAGTGAGGAAGTAAAGAAACTGTTTGAGATCGTAAGAAACCTTCAGAAACAGGGAATGGCAATCGTATATATTTCTCATCATTTAAGTGAGATTTTTGAAATAGCAGACATGGTTACAGTCATGAGAGATGGTAAGCTGGTTGATTCCTTCCCGATCTCAGAGACAAATACAGAACAGCTGGTTGAATGCATGGTTGGTGAGCCTGTAAAGAGTTTCTACGCAGACCACAAGAGCATGGTTACCGATGAAGAGGTTCTGAGAGTTGAAGACTTTACCAGATGGGGATTTTACCATCATGTGAACTTTAATCTTCACAGGGGAGAAGTTCTTGCAATCTGCGGACTTGCAGGTTCAGGACGTACCGAGATCGCCAGAGGACTGACAGGCGTTGACAAGATCGATGGTGGAAAAGAATATATCCATGGCAAAGAAGTTCATTTCAGGGATCTTGGAGAAGCCATCAAAGGCGGAATCGGTTATCTGACTGAGGACAGAAAGGTTGTAGGCCTGGCACTTCCCCAGACAGTTGCAGATAATGTAACAACATGTATCATTGACAAATGCGGACCTGGTATTGTCTATGATGCTAAGAAACAAAACGGACTTGTAGATGAAAAGATTAATGAGATGAGTGTTTATCCGGCAGACAGAGAGAGACTGGTAAACAGCTTTTCCGGCGGGAACCAGCAGAAAGTCCTGATGGCAAAATGGCTGGCAGCAGATGTTGACATCTTAATCCTGGATGAACCTACCCGAGGCGTTGATGTCAATGCAAAGCAGGTTATCCATGATGCGGTTAAGAGATATGTTTCACAGGGAAATGCCTGTATCCTGCTTTCCAGTGATTTACCGGAAGTTGTAGGGCTCTGTGACCGTGCGGTCATCTTAAGAGAAGGTCACATTATCGGCGAGATTCCAAAAGAAGGAATCAATGAGAATTCACTGTTGATTGCAGCTAATGGGGAGGGTGAGTACGTATCATGTCAGAACAAATAAATAAAAATCCAAATCCAGGCGCACCAAAAGTAGATACACGAAAAGAAGAAATCAGCAAGTTCAGTCTTATATTCAATAAGCTGGGTATTTACGTAGTTGTAGTTGCGCTGATTATTATAGGTTTGATTGTATCAAAAGGTACATTCTTTGCTGCCAGCAATATCCAGTCCATACTGGAGGCTGTTGCATTGATCGGTATGGTCAGTGCGGGACTTATTTTCATTACATTTTCAGGAAACATGACAGATATGTCTATTCCGCTTACAATGGCTGTCGGCGGTATGATGACAGTTCAGACCATCAACTTTGGGTTCCCGGTTGCAATGCTGATCGGTATTTTATCCGGTGTTGTTATAGGATTTATGATTGGTAAACTCAGGGCAAACCCGATCATCTGGACATGGGGCTTCAACCTTCTGCTTTCCGGTATTGTACGTGTTGTCTGGGAAGGAAAACAGCTTTATGCAGATAAAGTGGCAAAGGATACAGAGTTTGCACAGAATGCAGCAAACACATTCTTCTCAATTGCCAGAACCTACATAGGAAAGTATATTTCCCTGATGGCTATCATCATGATCATAATGATGATTATTGCATGGTTTATACATGCTAAGACAAAATTTGGTCAGAAGCTGAAAATTATCGGCACAAACTACGAAGTAGCTAAATTCTCAGGAATCAATTGTGCAAAAACACTGATTACCGCTTATATCATCAACGGTGTCTGTGCATCCATCGGAGGTATCTTCTTCGCAGCACTGCGTAAGACAGCATCCTACGAGAACGGAACAGGATATGACTTCTCCTGTCTGACAGCCGTACTTTTGGGCGGATGCCTCTTAAACGGAGGTAAAGGTTCAGTAGTTGGAACATTTGGAGGCGTATTAGCCTACGGTATCCTCAACAACATCCTTTCATGGATCGGTCTTGGAACCTATGAGAAATACCTGGTACAGGGTCTTGTATTCCTGTTTATCGTTTGGCTGAATACTTATTCTAACAGAAAGTTGGGTAGAGCATAATGAAAAATAAGAAATTTAAAATTAATGCAAATTTGATTAATGCGAACAGATCTTATCTTTTCCTGGCTCTGATATTGATTATTGGTCTTTTTGTAGATAACTTCTATACCATGTACAACATTAGTGCCGCTACAGGAAACGGAAGCCTTGTTATATGGCTGGGCTTAGGATTTACAGTATGTATGATTGCAGGACATATGGATTTGACGATTATGTATATGTCCACTTTCGCAGCGCTGCTCTGTCTGGGACTGCATGACAAACCGGGTCTTCCATGGGCTGTCTGTATTCTGATTGCAACACTGGTCGGAGTTTTAGTCGGATGCATCAACGGTTTCCTTGTTACGAAGCTGAATATCCATTCCTTTATTGCAACACTCGGTATGCAGTTTGTATTAAAAGGTACCATGTACATTTACACAGGCGGAGAAGAGCTGAGTATCGGTAAAGACTATGCATTCAGTGATGTTCTGAATGACAACCTTGTTTCATTCCTGCCGTTTTCAACATACTTCCTGATTACAACAGTGGTAGTATTTATTGTTATGATTGTTCTCCGCTACACAAGATTCGGACGTAATGTATATATGATCGGCGGTAATCTTGAGACTGCATGGCTGGCAGGGATCAAGAGGGGACGGGTCTGTTTTCTATCAAGAGTGACCGTGTAACAACACTGGCATTTGTAATTTCTTCAGCAGCATGTGCACTTGGCGGGGCACTGAATGGTATCTATTCAGGAACAGCCGGTATCACAATGGGTGAGAAGGGAATCAGCCCTCTGATGATCGCACTGACAGCTACCATTATCGGCGGTACTGCAATCAACGGAGGAAAAGGAAGCGTTGTATGGACATGGGTATCACTGGTAGCCATCGCACTTCTGAAAGCTATCTTCAAGAAAACAGAGATTCAGGTGCTTGTTATTGCAGCGATCCTGATCGGATGTATCGTTTACGAGACAATCGCTCTGTACAACAGAAACAAGACAGTAGGTACGAGGCCGAACCTGCATAAAGAGGCCCTGAAGGAGCTGGGCAAGGCTTCATAAGCCCCAGCCTCCCAATTAGGGCAGGTATAGAAACAGATTCAGATTAGAAGCATGCGGGACATGTTTTTAATAAGAAACCAGAGGAAAATAAAAGGAGGAAGAAAAATGTTCAAAAAGTATGTAGCAGTTTTGCTCAGCGGGCTTATGCTGGTAAGTGCAGTTAGCCTCACAGGTTGCGGAAGCAATTCAGATTCTGATTCCAAAAAATCAGACACAAAAACAGAGGATTCCAGCGGCGGGGACAACCTGGCAGAATCCAAAGACCTTTTGGCAAAAGCAATCGATGAACTTAAAACAACTGACAATCATCCGCTGATGGAAGAGGGAACGACATTCGATGTACCGGAAGCAGAAGGTACTGCAGAAGAGCTGGAAAAACTTGATGACACAGATATGGCAAAGTGGCATTACTATGAGTACCTTGACTGGGATGATTCAAATGATTCAAAATTCCCGGAATCTCCGGCAGACGGACAGAAGGGGAAACACGTTATCGTAATTGTACATGGAGCTCATGCATGGACAACATGCTATCAGGAAGCTTTTGAAGAAGCTTGTGAGGCAGTTGGTATGACATGTGACGTATATGATCCTAACTGGGATCAGTCCACACAGGACGGATATGTTGACCAGGCAATCAATGAAAGCCCTGACGCAATCGTAGTAATTCCTGTAAGTGCTGACCATGCAGGACAGCAGTTCAAGAAGATCACAAAAGCAGGCATCCCGGCATTCTGCTGTAACACACTTCCGGAAGCAGATGCTATGAACAATATTCTGGCTTACACAGGCCCGAACGACTGGTATCAGATGAGAAACCTGGCAAGCAAACTCGGTGAAGAGCTTGGCGGAAAAGGCGGCGTTTGCTACATCACACATAACGTAGGAACATCACCATACTATGCACGTACATTCGGACCAATGTCTACATTAGCAGAAGAATATCCTGACATCAAATCTCTTGACGTACAGTCACCTGGATTTGAAGCATCAGCTGTAAAACAGGTTGTATCTGACTGGATCACAAAATACGGTGATGACCTGAACGCAATCGTTCTTGCAGACGATTCCGACCAGGCTATCGGAGCAACAGAGGCTTGTAAGGCAGCAGGACGCGATGACATCATCATCGTTGCTGCAGGTATCTCAAAACAGGGTGCAGAGCTGATCCAGAGCGGACAGCTGAAATATGCAAGCTACCAGTCATGCCAGGCAGACGCTGGCCTTGTAGTAAGAACAATGTCCGAATACTTCTGCGGAGAAGAAATCCCGAGAGTAGCTTACATCGGAACAGATATCATCAGTGCTGACAATGTAGAAGAATTCCTTCCTTGCCAGTGGTAAGAGACAGTAAAGAAATAAGAATTAGCAGATAGCGGTCGGGCGGAGGATGGAATATCAACCTCCGCCTGATCTGTAAAGAGGAGAGGCAGATGAACAGTAAAGAACGTTTTTTGGCAACAGTTGAAAGGAAACCTGTAGACCGTCCGGCAGCATGGCTCGGTATGCCGGATATCTTTTCACAGCCAGCATTATTTGAGTATTATGGCGTAAAAGATATGCATGAATTAAAACTGGCAGTAGGCGATGATTTCTACGCAGTAGAAGTACCATACAAATCTCCGACAGCAAGCGCAATCTATGCGGCGTTTGACTGGTATATGGACGGGGATGTGGATGCAGAAGACCGTACCCTGACAACGGACGGATGTTTTAAGGATGCAGAAGAGCTGGAAGATCTGGACTTCTTTGAATGGCCGGATCCGGAAAAATATATTGATGTTGACGAGTGTTTACGCCGTGTTGAGGCAGCTCCGGAAGGAAAAGTGAGACTGGGAATCCTCTGGTCAGCTCATTTCCAGGATGCCTGTGCCGCTTTCGGTATGGAGACAGCAATGATGAATATGATTGCAAATCCGGAGATCTATGAGGCTGTAAATGAGAAAGTTATGGAGTTCTATCTGAAAGCAAATAAGATCTTTTTTGAAGCAACAAAAGGAAAACTGGATGCAGTTCTGATCGGAAACGATATGGGAAGCCAGAGAGGGCTTATGTTATCACCGGATATGGTACGCAAGTTCATCATTCCGGGATGCAAACGCCTTGTAGAGCAGGCTCACAGCTACGGAGTAAAAGTTATCTATCATTCCTGCGGTTCTATCATAGATGTAATTCCGGATCTGATTGGTGCAGGGGTAGATATTGTACATCCGATCCAGGCACTGGCAGCGGGTATGGAGCCAAGAGGACTGAAAGAAAAATTCGGTGATCAGGTTGATACGCAGGATCTGCTTGTAAACGGCAGCCCGGAGGACGTGCGCAATAAAGTAAAAGAACTGCGTGAAATCTTCCCGACAGGACTGATTATTTCTCCAAGCCACGAGGCAATTATGCCGGATGTACCGCCGGCAAATATTCACGCTCTGTTTGAAGAAGCACAGAAAGTATATTAAAAGGGTAAAAAGTAATTTAATCGGAGGTGCAGTG
>OBYY01000334.1_pt1 | contig 8843 bp, 9 predicted proteins | sample 1476821 | NCBI WGS metagenome assembly OBYY01 (sample SAMEA2580218, study PRJEB22360) | human gut metagenome | biome: human gut; feature: human-associated habitat; material: faeces | place: Denmark | collected 2008/2010
CTCCAGCTAGAGCTTTGCCAGACGCTCCTTCTGTCTCGGCGTTATACTGCCGTCTTTCAGCTTTCCATTCAGATAACTGATGTCCTTTGCTGTCTCCGCCTGCTTCCTGGAGACGGCCACCAGGTCAGCACTGATTTTCTCCACTTCCTCCATCAGCTGAGGCGTCACCCCCAGCGTCACCACCGTTGAAACATGGCTGGGGGGTCCCCCGGTCTTTACATTCATGCAGTTATGAACCGCGCAGCTTCCGGCGATAAATGCCCCTCGCTTCCCGATCAGCGTAAGATCATGGCCGCAGGAGACCTCCGAGTTGATAATATACTCAGCCTGAATGTTGTGCTGCGCATAAATGGTGCAGTCTTCCAGAAATTTTGCAGTAATATCCACTCCGGCTTCCAGAATGCCGCTCTTCATTCCCCGCATCCCCTTATGGAGCAGAATACTTCCGCCCGCCTGCAGGGCCGCTCCTTCCACAATTCCCATGAACGTGATATCGCCCTTGGCCTTAACAGTATATCCTTCGAAAACATCGCCATGGATGGTGACGCTTCCGGTAAAATCAATATTTCCTATGGAGTTATCCACATTTCCCGATACAACAAAGACATTTTCCACCTGAAATCTGCCGTTCCGGAAGGTTAAGTTGCCTTCGCAGGCGGTCAGAAGCCTGTCGCGCTCCGGCGAATAGACAACATTTTTTCCCTGTGGTATTGGAGGCATTGTGCCGTTCTTTCCCCTGACTGGCTGTCCGAAGACATCCATCCCGTCCTGAGGTTCGGTAGGCATCGTCAGTTCGCAGACGAGTTCCCCCTTTCCTACATTGTGAATCAGGTTCATACTCTTAAAATCAATGCCGCCATTCCCTTTAGAGGCATACTTTATTTTAGCCTCCCGCGGAAAATAATCCTTAATGCGGCCGTCATTTCCATCGACCGCCGGAGTACCTCTGGCAATGATAAACATCTGGCGGTATAAATGTTCAGCCGCAATGGTGCTTACCTTTTCCTCATCGATTCCATGAATGATTCGATGGGCTTCCAGTTCCTGTTCAATCCGCTCCCGGGTGATATCCCTGCCGCCGCCTGACGGCTCGATCAACATTACGGAGACAGCCATACGGTCATCGGACACCGTCAGTTCAATCCCGGCGTCACGGCATTCTTCCTCACCGGAACTTTTACCGCCGCCATCACGGTCTGTTCCGGTTTCCACGTCTTCTCCGGCTTCCACGTCTTCTTCCGCCTCCGCGTCTTCCGCATGATCCGCCTCCTCAGAGCCGTTTTCGCCTGCCAGCTCTCTTTCCAGCCGTTCTCTGCGCGTTCTTTCCGCATCATTCCAGTCTTCCACCGTCTCGATACGCTGATCCGTCTCCGCCTTCGGTTTTTGATCCTCTGTATATGGCCGGACTTCACGCTCTTTTGTCTCGTCTTCCTCTCCATTGTCGAGGAATTTTGAAAACATGCTAAAAATCAGGCTCTTTTCGCTCATGGGATTCCCCCCTTTTAAGTAAATACTGCAAGTTACGATTAGCGAAGATTATTAATCATTTCCTCCATCTGGTCCGCGGCGCTGACAATCCGGCTGTTCAGTTGAAACGCCCTCTGCGCCTGCAGCAGATTGATCATTTCCGTGGGGACATACGTACTGGACAGCTCCAGCGTTCCCGTAAGCAGCCTGCTTCCCGCCTGAGTCTCATCCATGTCTTCAATAGGAATCCATTCTCCGGAAGCGGCTCCCGTACTGTATAAATTTTTCCCTACCGGGACGAGGCCATCCGGATTCTCACACGTATACAAACCGATCACCTCACTGAGACCGCTCAAATCCAGTTCATTGGTAAACTGCTTCTTTCCATTACTTTCCTCGACCGTCTTATATTCCAGCTCGATCCGGTCCCCGTCACGGCTCAGCACATAATGCCCGTCTCTCGTTGTGAGATAGTTGCCTTCATCCGTTGCTGATATCTGGAACGAGCCATCTCTGGTATAGTATGGTTCCTCTGCATCTTCATTCTCGGATTCCACTGCAAAATACGCTTTACCAAGAATAGCAAAGTCCAGCTCCCGCTCTGTCTTTTCAAAGATCCCCTGTTCAAACACGGTCTCCGCGCCATTGGTCTTCACGCCGTGGCCCACCATCTGATTTGCATTTTTCGTATCCATCTGCGTATAAAGCAGGTCATCAAAGGAGCTGCGCAGTACCTTGTAGCCCGGAGTACTGACATTTGCCATATTATTGGCAGTCACATCAAGCTCCGACTGAAATGCATTCATCGCTGATACTGCAGTGTAATAAGATATGTTCATCCGTTATTTCCTCCTACAGCTTCCCGATTTCTGAAGCCGACTTCTGGTTCATCTGATCGATAATCGTAAGCGCCCGGCTGCAGGACTGAAATGCCCTCTGGACTTCCATGGCGCGCGTCATCTCGGAGTTTAAATTCACGCCGGATTCCTCCAGCTTCCCCTGAAAGACCTCCGGATACACCTGGGTCAGGGCCACACCGTTTTCCGCACCGTATGTACCGTTATCGTAAAAGGTCAGATTATCGTAATTGTCAGGAACCACAATCTGAATCTGCTCCAGTTCGCCATTCTCATTATCGTAAATAATTCCATTCTCTCCCACACGGAAACCGCCCTCTTCCACCTGGATCGGACCGCCGTCTCCCATGACCTGGCCAACGCCCTTTAAGACCAGATAACCGTCCTCATCCTGAGTAAAATGACCGTTGCGTGTCAGATACTGCCGGTCCTCGCCCTGAATCACGAAGAGGCCGTCGCCGCTGATGGCCATATCAAAATTCTTTCCGGTATCCACCAGCGCTCCCTGCCTGTGGGTCGTCATCTCCCGCTCTGCCAGGGAAATGGTGGATCCGCCGCCGATCGCTGTGGTCTGTCCATTCATCTGACGCACCAGCTGCTCGTCAAAGGTGGTCTTCACCAGCCGTTTGCTCCGGTATCCGCTGGTCTTTACATTTGCGATATTATTGGCTGAAATGTTAAGCGCCCTCTGGTTCATCAGCACGCCCGAGGCGGCCGTATAAAATCCTGAAAACATATGGTTTCCTATCCTCTCACATATTCTTCCAGACTGCTCTTTAATTTTTTCATTGCTTTTGTGTGAATCTGGCACACTCTTGACTGGCCGATCCCCATAATTTCGGCAATCTCCGAATACTTCAGTTCCTCATAGTAATAGAGTGAAACGACGAGCCGTTCCTTATCTCCCAGCGCTTCCACCGCCTCCGCCAGCGTTCTCTGAAGGTCCCTGTAAAACAGGCTTTCCTCCGGCTTCGTGTCAATGTCCGTGGCTTCCAGTTTGTCTTTTGCAATCACACCTGTCATATCCTGCAGCACTGCCTCAAAGGAGAGAACCGCCGCATGGTTCATATACGTTAAGTGCTTCTCCACCTTTTCCACGGGAATATCCAGGAAGTCCGCGACTTCATCCGCCTCCGGTTCCCGCATCTTCTCGTGGGCCAGCATGGAATACGCCTCGTCCACCTTTTTCTGAAAACTGCGGGCCCGGTGAGGCACCCAGTCCTGACTTCTGATATAATCAATCATCGCCCCGCGCACACGGATAAATGCGTACGTCTCAAACTGGGCTCCCTTCGACGCATCGTACCGGTCGAGGCACTCCATCAGCGCCAGAACCCCCTGGTCGATCAAATCCTCCTCTTCCGTAAAGCTGCCCGCCATGCCGCGAAGCTGCGCCGCCGCGGAACGGACGATGGGGAGGAAATGGACGATAAGCTTATTCCGCAGCTCCTGGCTTCCGTTTTTTAAGTAAACCGAAAGTACCGTCTTTCCTTCTTCTCTGCTCATCTGTTCCATCTGCATAAACCGTTACCTCTGGCCCAGGGCAATATTCCCCAAAGCCTGTATCTGTATGTTATTATCGATCTCACTGAACGACACCACCGTCACATTGGGGTAAAACTGGTCGATCAGCTTCTTAAAATAAATCCGCACCACCGGGGACGTAAGCACGATCGGCACATTGACCAGATCCTTAATCTTGTTAATCTCGCCGGTGGCCGATGTCACAATATTCTGAATAGCCGATGGTTCCAGGGCCAGATAGGACCCTGTATCCACCTTCTTCACCGATGACATGATCATATTTTCAATCTTGTCATCCAGACTTAAGACCTTCATCTGCCCCGCTTCAGAGAAACGATGGGAGATGGTTCTCTTCAGCGCCTGCCGCACGTATTCCGTCAGCATATCCGTATCCTTTATCTGGGTTCCGTAATCCCCCAGCGTCTCCACGATCGTCTCCATATCGCGGATCGGTATTCCCTCACGAAGGAGGTTGGAAAGCACCTTCTGAAGCTCTCCCACGGAAATCACTGCGGGAATGGTATCCTCGATGATGCTGGCATTTGTTTTCTTCAGTGTTTCCAGCAGATTGTTGACCTCCTGGCGGTTTAAAAGCTCATGTAAATGCTCCTTCACTACCTCCGATAAATGGGTGATGACCACCGATGTGGGATCAATCAGCGTGTACCCCGCCAGCTCCGCCTGAATCTTCTTGTCTTCGCTGATCCATTTAGCAGGAATATGGAACGCCGGATCAATGGTGTCGATACCCGGAATGTCATCCGCGTCTCCTCCCGGCGGAAGAGCCAGATAGTGATCCATGAGAATATCTCCCCTTGCCACTTCCTCGCCCTTTAACAGGATGCTGTACTGGTTGGGATTTAACTGTCCGCTGTCCTTAATCCGGACCGACGGTATTACAAATCCCATATCCAGGGCCATCTGCTTGCGGAACATGACGACACGGTCGATAAAGCTGCCGCCATTGCTCTCATCCGCCAGCGGAATTAAGCTGTAGCCAAATTCCATCTCAATCTGTTCCACGGTCAAAAGACCGTATACATTTTCAATATTCTTATAAAAGGAAGCTTCACTGGTAACCTCCGCTTCCACGTATCCTTCCGCCGCGTCCGCCACTATGGTTTTCTGCCGTCTCATCAGGGCGTATCCGCCACCGATCATCATAGCTGATATCATGAGAATCTGAGGCACCGGAAATCCCGGAATCAGGCACAGACAGGCTGCCGCCCCGCCGGCCGGCATAAGCACCCCGGGCTGGGCCAGAAACTGGCTTGTCAAATCCTCGCTCAGACTGTTCTCCGACGCGGAACGCGTCACCACCATACCGGTCGCCACGGAGATCAGAAGCGCCGGAATCTGGGACACCAGGCCGTCTCCAATCGTCGAAGTGGTATATATCTGCATAATCTCAGAGATGCTGCCCTGACCGTTCATCATTCCGACGACGATACCTCCAATGAAGTTGATCAGTGTGATGATGATGGAAATGATCGCATCACCCTTTACGAACTTGGTGGCGCCATCCATGGAACCGAAGAAATCAGCTTCTCTCTGGATTTTTAAGCGCCGCTCCCTGGCCTGCTGCTCATCGATCAGACCACTGTTCAGATCGGCATCGATAGCCATCTGTTTTCCCGGCATGGCATCCAGCGTGAATCTCGCCGCGACCTCGGCCACACGTTCCGACCCCTTGGTGATAACGATAAACTGTACCAGCACAATGATCAGGAATATGATAAAACCAATAACCGCGTTCCCCCGGATTACGAACTGTCCGAAGGTTTTCACCACCTGCCCCGCGTAGCCATTGTCAAACAGGATTTTCCTCGTCGAAGAGATATTAAGCCCCAGCCGGAACAGCGTTGTGATCAGCAAAAGGGAGGGGAACACGGAGAATTCCAGCGTTTCCCGGATATACATCGTCATGACGAGAATCAGAAGCGACAACGTGATATTCAGTATAAATAAAAAATCCAGTATGGGCGTCGGCAGGGGGATCAGAATCAGGAAAATGATTCCGATGATTCCCGCTGTTACAAGGATATTAAACCGTTTCAAATTTATTCACCATTTCCAATAATACTTCTTGTATTTACGATTTCACTGATACGCACCCCGAAATTATCATCAATCACGACGACCTCTCCCCGGGCGATCAGCTGTCCGTTTACGATGATATCCACCGGCGCATCTGCCTGCTTGTCCAGCTCCACCACCGTACCGTTGTTAAAGTTCAGCACATCCTTTAGTCTGCGTCTGGTCTTTCCGATCTCGACGGAGACATTTAAGGGAACATCCATGATAAGGCCCAGATTGCCGTTAATAGACGGCGATGCCTGGTATACGGCATGCCCGGTGTCGGCCGTCACCGAATTCGCCGTACGGCTCTCCATCCCGGACTGCAGGCTCTCCCTTCCGGCTGCCGCCGGAGCTGCGCCCTGCTGCACCGGCTTCACGAAAAGGCTCTCCTCCATGGCTTTCGCCTCGGCCTCCGCCCTTTTCTCCGCTTCCCTCCTGGCCCCGATCTCCTGATGCACTCCATAAATTCAGACTCCACCATGTCCTTGATCTTCACACGGTAATGAATCACAATCGTCTTTGATTCGGGAGCTTCTCCGATGGCAGGAGACAGGTTCTGCCTGCCATCCGAAAGGATCAGCTGGCAGTCCGATGACTCCATGGTATTGCCCAGGTATTCCGCCATGGCCTCCACGGACGCATGCACCATCTGGTTCATCAGCTCCGCAGCTGCACTCATAGCCACTTCATCGAACTCAAAATCCGGGTCGGGCAGATCATCAATTCCCATCAGTTCGTTTAAGAACGCCTGCATATCCCGCTGACGCAGGATCATAACCGTATTGCCGGCAACGCCGGAGGTCAGGCAGCTTTTGACAAAGACAGCAGGTTCCAGAATCCCGTATTCCACTTCCTTTACCGTTATCTCCGTTATCTCCGGACTGCTGATCTCTATATCCGCCTTCAGAATCGATGACAGGGATTCCCCCGCCGCCTTTGCGTGCAGATGAATCAGTTCCTCAAACACCTGCCGGTCCGTCCTATTCATGATCCCCTGGTTCTCTACTTCCTTCGCCATCGCTATAAGCTCCTTTTATTCCTCATTCTTTCTGCTTTTCCGTCTGCTCTTTTTCTTCTGCTTTCCGTCTTCCTTTTCAGTGTCTTCTTCCGCCTTCTTACGGCTGGCCGGAAGCAGCTTGTAGAGTTTTTCTTCTATGAATTTCGGGTTTTCCCCGTCCTGAATGGCCAGAACACCTTCCAGAACCAGTTGTTTACATAAAAATTCCTCATCGTGCCTTGCCTTCAGTTTGCTTGCCACCGGCAGACATACGATGTTGGCCAGAAGAGAGCCGTATAATGTGGTGATCAGAGCCGTTGCCATGCCTTTTGCAAGAGCATTGACATCCTGCATGTTGCCCAGCATCAGAATCAGGCCGACCAGCGTACCGATCATACCGAACGCCGGTGCGAAGCTGGCCGCCTTCTCATAGAACCCGCGGTCCAGCGCATGACGCTCATCTAACTGGTCCAGCTCCGTCTCCATGACCTGACGGACCTTTTCTGAATCCACGGAATCCACCACCAGTAAAAGGCTGTTGTGCATGAACGGCTCGTCAATCTCGTTTAGCTTGTCCTCCAGGGAGAGAAGTCCCTTCATACGTGCCTCCGTAGCCAGCTCCACAATCTGTTCAATGGACTGTTCCGGATCAAACTTATACGGTTTTATAATGATCTTTAAATGTTTCCCTATCTTTTTAAACGCCCCGGAGGGGAAGGACAGCATCATAACACCGATGGTGCCTCCTATGGTAATGGCCATACTCGGAAGATCGATAAACGCCCGTAGATTGTGAAAGACCAGCTTCATGGCCTCCTGATCAAAGGTCATACCGAACAGTACCAGCACTACCGCCAAAATAAAACCCAGAATTGACATGATATCCATATCTGCTACATCCTTTTCCTTAACTTTTCTTGTATTTCCGCCCGGTTATCCTCTGATCTGTTCGATCAGATCACTGAACGTCTTTCTGCGGAACGCCGCGACCCGTTCGACAACCTCTTCCTTTGATTCCCGTACAATCAGGTGTTTCCCGTTGGTGAGAAGAATCGTGGTATCGGGATTCTCCATGATCATCTCGATCAAATCACAGTTGAGGACGAATTCCTCTCCATTTAATTTACTCAGGGTAATCACCGATACCACCTCCTGTTATCGCTTCAGGTTTACAAGTTCCTCCAGAATCGAGTCTGATACTGTAATGATACGTGAGTTGGCCTGGAAGCCTCTCTGTGTTACGATCATGTCGGAAAACTCAGTGGAAATATCCACATTGGACATCTCCAGTGAGGAGGTCTTTAACGCTCCCGTTCCGTCCTCACCGGCCTGGCAGGCCTTGGCCTCACCGGAGTTGGAGGTCGCCCGGAAGTAGGAATTTCCACTTTCCTCCAGTCCATACGGGTTTTCAAAGGTGACCAGATCGATACGGCCGATCTGGATTTTGCCCTTATCCGGATGGGTTGCCTCAATAATACCGTTTCCCAGAATGGCGATCGATGCGCCGGAAAGGGAGATCGCACCGCCCTCCGTACCATTTTCCAGTGTAAATGTTCCGCTTCCAAGTCCTGCATCGTTGGACTGCGTAGCCGCGGTGATGGTTCCTGCATGATCCTTCGGCACAAAGGAAGCGTATGTCTTATCTGCCTCATCTGCGTTTAAAAATGCGGTATTAATGTCTGAATAGCCCTTATGGTCGATGGTCAGGGTTCCGCCGCCTTCTTCCGTAAGCACCAGGTCTCCGGCCGCGTCGCCTTCGCTGATATCACCGGAATACGTCTTGCCGCCGCTTACCGCAGTTACATGCCATTTTGCCTTATTGCCCGCGCTGGCAGGTATCTTTACCGCGCTGTATTCAATGTCGTCACCGGGATTGATTCCCGAGGTGCCGTAATCCTTAAGGCTCATACTCTTGTTGA
>OBYY01000336.1_pt1 | contig 8833 bp, 8 predicted proteins | sample 1476821 | NCBI WGS metagenome assembly OBYY01 (sample SAMEA2580218, study PRJEB22360) | human gut metagenome | biome: human gut; feature: human-associated habitat; material: faeces | place: Denmark | collected 2008/2010
AGGATATTACGAATTCTACGGAACTGAGACTTTTAATCGAGATGAATGCATTCCGGAAGATGTCAGAGTCTTTTAATGAAGAAATGCTTGAAAAAATACGGACGCTGAATAAAAACTGGATGGAAGATGTGATTACGGGCAATATTGACGTACAGAAGCGTTGGATGCACAATACACTGTTTCACACTACAATGTGCTCTTTTGGCGGAAATGACCTTGCTGTGGACGTAATCGCCAAGCTGATTAAGCTGGAATGGCGTGCCTATGCCCACATGCTCAGTACGCCGGAAAAACAGGATAAATTTTTTAATAATTCTGAGAAGAAATATCATATCGAAATTGAGCATGCGCTGATGGAACGCAACTTTGAAAAAGCGGAACAGCTGCTGCACGATGACATTGCCACGATTGGGAAGGAGCTGTTTCTTTAACCGACGCCTTTGGAAAGGACAGGTTATGAACCGCAGAGAACGGATAACAGCAGTATTTAAGGGAGAAAAGCCAGACAGGACGCCGATGGGCTTCTGGATGCATTTTCCCACGGAGCAGCATCATGGGGAGGAGGCCCTTGCTGCACATTTAAAATATTTTGAAGAAACAAAAACTGATATTTGTAAGGTTATGAATGAAAATTTATACCCCGTCCAACACCCAATTATGGAGGCTGCGGACTGGGCTGATGTGAAAGCGTGTGGAAGAAACCATCCGTTTATCCGTTCTCAGGTGGAACTGGTTAAAAGGATCGTAGACAGTACCGCAGACGATGCGCCTGTGATTGCCACGGTACACGGGATCGTGGCATCGGCTTCCCATGCGCTGATGCAGTGTTCCAGATATGATAAGGTGGGGCGTTACGCCCAGCTGTATCATCTGCGTACAAATCCCGACAGTGTATACAGTGCTTATCAGGCGATTGCCGAGTCTCTGACGATTCTGGCAGAAGAGTGTATTGCAGCGGGGGCTGACGGGATCTACTATGCCGCTCTGGGCGGAGAACGTGATGGATTTACCGCCGAAGAGCATGCACGTTATATAGCGCCCCTGGAAGAGCAGTTGATGAGAGAGATTGACCATGCGCCTATCGGTAATATTCTGCACATGTGCAAACCGCTTGTAGATTTAGAACGCTACGTGGATTATCCGTGTGAAGCGGTAAACTGGGGAATATTGGAGAGCGGTGTGAAGCTTTTTGAGGGAAGAAAGCTGTTTCCGGGGAAGGTGATCATGGGAGGCATGGATGACGGCAGCCAGATCCTGATTTCCGGAAGCCCGGAAGAACTGGAACGGGAAGTCCATAATATCCTGGCGGAAAATGATTATCCGGGTTTTATTCTGGCCAGTGACTGTACACTGCCCGGTAATCTGCCCTATGAGAGGATACGTATGATGGAAAAAGCCTGTGAGACGTATAGAGGAGGCAGTTATGAATTATGATGAGAAGCAGAATGCGGTTTCAGATCTTCAGATCGCATATATAGGAGGGGGGCTCCAGAGGCTGGGCATGGACATTTATGACAGACCTGGCTATGGAAAAAAATATGTCCGGTACAATCCGGCTGTATGACATTGACATGGAAGCGGCCGGCCATAATGAAAGAATCGGCAATGATTTAAGTACAAGAGAGGACGCATCCGGCAAATGGAATTATGAGACATACAGCAGTCTGGAGTCTGCTCTTACGGGTGCTGACTTTGTAGTGATTTCTATTCTGCCGGGAACGTTCGATGAGATGGCTGTGGATGTACATACACCGGAACGTCTGGGAATCTGGCAGTCAGTGGGGGATACGGCAGGGCCGGGAGGAATTATGAGGTCTTTGAGAACCCTGCCGATGTTTGTTGAGATTGGTGAGGCAATTAAAAAATATTCTCCGGACGCATGGGTAATCAATTATACCAATCCAATGACGCTGTGTGTAAAGGTACTTTATTGCGTATTTCCTGAAATTAAGGCCTTTGGATGCTGCCATGAAGTGTTTGGCACTCAGCGTGTCTTAAAGGGTATTACAGAACAGATGCTTGGTCTGAAGGATATTGAGAGAAGTGATATTCATGTCAACGTATTGGGGATCAATCATTTTACATGGTTTGACTATGCGTCATACAGAGGAATTGACTTATTTCCTGTATACAGAGATTATATTGACAGTCATTTTGAGGAAGGGTTCCAGGAAAAGGACAGAAGCTGGATGAATTCTGCGTTTCACTGCGCTCACCGGGTGAAATTTGACTTATTTAAGAAGTATGGTATGATAGCGGCCGCAGGTGACCGCCATCTGGCTGAGTTTATGCCTGGCGATCTCTATTTGAAGGATCCGGAGACGGTAAAGTCGTGGAAATTTGGCCTGACCACAGTGGACTGGAGAAAGAATGATTTAAAAGAACGACTGGAAAAGAGCCGGAAGCTGTTTGAACGGGAGGAGCAGGTGGAACTGAAACCGACAGGAGAAGAGGGAATTCTGCTGATCAAGGCGCTGTGCGGTTTGGGACGAATGGTCTCGAATGTTAATATACCCAATACAGACGGACAGATCAGTAATCTGCCGGTCGATGAGGTGGTGGAGACGAATGCCATTTTTGACAGGAACAGTATCCGGCCGATTATGGCGGGAAGTCTTCCTCAGCCGGTCTTAGACCTGATAATGCCTCACGTTCGTGTACATGATAAGACGATGAGAGCGGCTCTCAGCCCGGATTTAGAACTGGTTGTTGAGGCTTTTCTGGAAGATCCGAATGTGAAAGCGAAAAAGCCATCTGAAAAAGATGTGCGCTCGCTGGTGATCGATATGCTTAAGGGAACAAAGGCGTATCTGCCGAAAGAATGGGAACATTGGATTTAAAGATACATAAGAATGAAATACGCAGGAGGATGCAATATCTTTCTGCGTATTTTTTATTGCAGAAAAGGGCTCCTATAATATAAAAATTGCAGCATAACACCTAAAATAAACTCAAAAACCGAAGAAAACTATATAAATATGATATATTTTGGATTTAGTATCCCGATACCGTTGTATATAATAAATATAAAGGCGGCGGATATCAATGATTGGTTTGGATAAGAATATCCGCGCGGCCAAAGACGATATTCCGGAAACGTCGTCAGGAATCTGATTATGAAGCTGAAATTGAGTATGAGAGGTGGTTTTAACTGATATGAAGTATGGAATACATTTTGGACACTTGGGAAGCTGGTATGATGAACTGGGGGTGCGGGAGTGCTTAAAGCAGGCAAAGGAAGCCGGTTCTGATGTATTTGAATTTTTTCCTACGAAAGAGATGTTTGACATGGAAAAGGATAAAATTCGAGAACTTAAAATGTATATGGAAGAGATTGGGATTGAACCGGCCTTTACGTTCGGCTATCCTGCAGGCTGGGATATGGCCGGCGAAGATGAGGCGAACAGAGAAAAGGCAGTAGAGCATTTGAAACGGATTATTGAGAGTATGGGGGTGCTTGGAGCAACCGGGATTGGCGGAATTGTATATTCCAACTGGCCTGCCGATTATTCGTTACAGGTGATTGAGCCTGATGATAAAAAGAGGAGAAAGGACAACTGTATTGCCGGCTTAAGAAAGGTGATGAAGACGGCGGAAGATAACAATGTAACCGTAAATCTGGAAATTGTCAACCGGTTCGAGCATTATCTTATGAATACAGCGGCAGAAGGAATAGAGGTCTGCAAGGCAGTGGGAAGCCCAAACTGTAAGCTGCTGTTAGACTGCTTCCATATGAATATTGAGGAAGACAGTTTACCTGAAGCTATACGTAGCGCCAGGGGCTATCTTGGACATTTTCATGTGAGTGAGCCTAACAGGAAGGTTCCCTATCATACAGACAGAATTCAGTGGAATGAGGTGGGACGGGCACTTCGGGACATTGGCTATGACAAAGCTGTAATTGTAGAGTCTTTTTATAAATTCGGCGGCGTTCAGGGACATAATATGAGGATGTGGCGTGATCTCGATCCGGATCTGTCACTGGAATCCCGTCTCAAGCTGGCCCGCCAGGGAATTGAATATATTCGCGGACAATTTGGAGGTTGAGAGAATGATTTTAGAAGAAATGAGGCTATGCGGTAAAACCGCTCTTGTGACAGGTGCGGCCCATGGAATCGGAAAGGCCTGTGCTCTCGCTTTAGCGGAGGCCGGCGCTGATGTTGCGGTCGTTGATTTAAAAGAAGAGGTATTTCAGACTGCAGAAGAGATCAGGAAGACAGGGAAACATGCCCTGGCGTTTCAGGCAGATATTACGGCAGAGGAAGAGATTCTGGCTGTGGTTGAAAACGTGGCGGCTGAATGGGGAAAACTGGATATCTGCTTCTGTAATGCCGGTACGTTCCAGGATATTCCGGCAGAGGACATGCCGTTAAAAGAATTCAAACGGGTGATAGAGGTAAATCTGACAGGAGCCTTTATAACTGCAAGAGCAGCAGGACGCAGTATGATAGAAAATCATATTTCAGGTTCCATAATTCTGACTGCTTCCATGTCAGGGCATATCGCGAATATCCCACAGTGCCAATGTGCGTATAATTCTTCCAAGGCAGGGGTGATTATGCTGGGGAAGAGTCTGGCTGTGGAGTGGGCCAGACATGGAATACGGGTCAATACCGTAAGTCCCGGCTATATCAGGACGTGGAGTGATACACCGTTAAAGCCGGAGGAAGTGGGACAATCCAATTTCGAACAGTGGACACCTCTGCGCCGTTTCGGTCAGGCCGATGAACTTAAGGCTCTTATTGTATACCTGGCAGGAGATGCATCAGGTTTTGTAACCGGATCAGACTATGTAATTGATGGCGGATATACCGCGTTTTAAGGAGGAAACTTATGAGAAAAACAGGAAAAAAGGTATTGGGTATTGTTTTATGTGCAGCCATGGCCGGCAGTCTGCTTGCAGGATGTGGGAAAAAGCAGGGAGCGGAAGCTGTCGGCGGTGGTCAGGAAACTACTGCAGCTGCCCGGGAACAATCGACAGAACAGGAAAAAACAGCCCAGAAAGGGAACGTTCCAACGATACGCCTGGTCAGCTGGCAGACACCTTCTGATCCAAAGACAAAACCGGTTTATGATGCAGTAGACCAGTTTGCCAAAGAACATGCATCTGAATTTAAACTGGAGCACGAGAATATTCTGGGTGATGAATTAAAAGCTAAGATAAAGACTGACGTGGCCAGCAATACGGTACCGGATGTATTCCTTTACTGGGGAAGCGGCGGCAATTCCGCCATGCTTCTGGATGCAGACGTCATCATTCCCTTTGACGAGTATCTGGATGCATCCCAGAACATCAAGAGGGAACTCTTTCCGCAGGATTCCTTTGACAGAACGTCAGCCAATGGAACTCTGGCTACCATTACCCTTGGACTGGAGTACGGGGTATGGTTCTGTAATCAGGAGTTATTTGATCAATACGGTCTGGAACTGCCGAAAACGCTTGATGATATGATTGCAGTGGGAAAGGTATTTAATGAAAACGGTATTGTTCCTTTTGCCATGGGTTCTAAGGGCGGAAATCCTGCTCATGAGTTTGTTGCCGAAATATTAGGACAGATGCCTGACTGTCAGGAAGATTTCAGAAAGATAAATGAAGAGTATACTGTAGATACACCGAATATCAGAAAGACTCTTGAAATCATTGAGACTATGAGGGAGAACAAGCTGTTCCCGTCTGATACGATTTCCATTGGAGACTGGAACCAGCATTTTGCCATGTATAACGAAGGAAAAGCAGCCATGATCTATGCGTGGACATGGCAGTTGTCCAATATGTCTAAGGAGATGGCAGATAAGACTGTTATTATTCCGGCACCGGGTATGCCGGGCGGAACAAGGGATACGTCGAATTTTGCACGGTCAGGAGGAGACATGGGGTATGTAATTTCCAGAAGTGCATGGGAGGATCCGGATAAAAAAGATGCGGTGATCGAACTGATGGATTATCTTTATTCACGCGAAATTCAGGAACTTACTCTCTACAGCGGCGGAGGTATCCCTTCCAGACTGGATATAGAAGTCGATGCGGATAAGGTTGAAAAACAGAAACTGGCTGAAGTGATTGAATTTGCAAGAGGAAAAGAATCCTGTCCCAACCTTCCGCAGGCGTGTCCGAAAACGGAGTGCTGGACTGACTTTGCTGATGGAATTGATGAATTAATGGCGGGAATCAGCACGCCGGATCAGGTGATTGAAAATATCAACAAGTCTCTGACAGCGGCAAAGGAAAATTAACAACTGAAAGATCCGGGAATCTTTGCATCCTGATTCCCGGATCTTCTGTGAAAGGGGGTTGCCATGGAACTTAGAATGAAGAAAAAAAATAATATAAAGAAGGGAAAATGGATTTTTTCTATCTGTTTCCATATTCCATCGTTTGTTTTATACACAATATTTTTAATTGTCCCCATGATTACATCGTTGTATTTTTCCCTTTTAAAATGGGATGGCGTTACTCAGTCAAAATTTATCGGGATGGCTAATTTTGTGGATCTGTTTACCAACGACAGATACTTTAAGAAAGTAATTTTCAATACCTTAAAAAGCATGGCGGCTGGGGGCTGCATTCAGCTTCCTCTGGGTCTGATTCTGGCATACCTTGTGTACCGCACAGTTCGTGGCTTCCATTTTTTCCAGTCCGTGTATTTTGTGCCTGTGGTTATCTCAGCTACCGTAATCGGTCTTATGTTTTCACTGTTTTTTAACCCGGCCTTTGGCCCGGTAAATGCATTTTTTGAAGCGATGGGCTGGAAGGGTATGATTAAAAACTGGCTTACTGATCCGGGGGTGGTATTATTTTCCGTTATTATGCCTGGAATCTGGCAGTACATCGGTTACCATTTTATCATTCTTCTGGCCCAAAGAATTAATCGAGAGCGCTTACATAGACGGAGCCAATACCGTTGATATATTTTTCCGTATTATGATTCCCAATATTAAGGCAATGATCCAGGTATGTGTTGTTATCTGCCTGACAGGTTCCATTAAGACTTTTGATATTCCTTACCTTATGACCCAGGGAGGACCGGGGGCGGAGAGTACATTTCTCTCTATCTACATGTATAAGGAGGCTTTCGTGGATTCCTCGATCGGGAGGGGAACTGCGGTAGCTGTCTGCATGCTGATTCTGGCGCTGGCCGTTACAATGATTGTAAACCGTATCTTTGCATTCATAAACAGAAATGATTAGGAGGCCGGTTATGCATAAAAAATTAAATCCTTTTAGAATACTGCGATATGCAGTACTTGTCTTTATGACGTTTATCACACTCTATCCCCTGTTCTGGATTGGTCTATGTTCTCTTAAATCGAGCGAGGAAATTTATGGATCGCCCTTTGGGATACCGAGACAGCCAGAGTGGGAAAATTATGCGGAAGCCTGGCAGGTGGCAGATATTCCGGTTCATCTGTTAAACAGTATTTTATATGCCGCCGCTGCCGTGACCGTTGTAGTGATCTTAAGTGCCATGAGTGCGTACATTATTGCCAAGGTATGGAAGAACAGGGGACTGTATCATTATTATTCCCTGGGAATTATGATTCCGATTAATGCCATTATTATCCCTTTTATTCTGATCTTCCGCAGAGTAGGGATATTAAATACCAGAGTGGGTGTCATACTGGCGTTTATTGTCACGAATTTAGCTTTCAGCATCTTTATTCTGGTCCCGTTTATGATGGGGCTGCCGGATGAACTGGAGGATGCAGCGAGAATTGATGGCTGCAACAGACTGCAGACTTTTTTAAAGATTATGCTGCCGCTATCGAAAGCAGGGCTGGCCACAGTGGGAACCTTTGTACTCATCAATTGCTGGAATGATCTTTTTTTAAGCCTTCTTATCATATCCAGACAGAATCTGATTACTCTAAACCAGGTCTGTTATAATATGAGGTCTCAGTATGCGGCCGATTACGGGTTGATTACGGCTACGGTTATGATCATGGTGATTCCTGTCATCATCTGTTACGCCATGTTCCAGAAACAGATTGTAAAAGGAATGACGGCCGGTTCCATCAAGGGCTGAATGCAGCCTGACAGAAAAAGAAAAATAGAGGAGGATACTTATGCTGAAGTACAGCGAAGAATTAGCAAAGAGTGGTTTTTATGTAACCAGATATGAGGATCGTTTTTTCTGGGATACGCCGGAAAATCTGGCGGTTTACCCATATGGAACCAGTGATGGGTGGAGAAAATATGAGAAAAATCCGGTGCTGGGCGGAGAATATGGTACGTGTTTCGATTTATCGGTTCTTCACGAGGACGGAATTTACAGGATGTGGTTTTCCTGGCGCCCGCACGAGTGCATTGCCTATACGGAAAGTGAAGACGGGCTGAACTGGAAAGAACCGGTGGAAGTTTTAAGGCCGAATCCGGAATCACTGTGGGATGCAGATGAACTGAACCGGCCCAGTGTGATAAAAAGAGACGGCATTTATGAAATGTGGTATTCCGGACAGATGAAGCCATATACGAATGAAGGCCGTTCCTGTATCGGGTACGCCTCCAGCAGGGATGGAATTCACTGGGAACGGTTTAACACCCCGGTTCTTGTGCCGGATCAGCCATGGGAGCAGAAGGCAGTCATGTGTCCCCATGTGATATATGAGGAGGAGACGGGAGTATATAAGATGTGGTACAGCGGAGGCGGAAACCATGAACCGGACGCCGTTGGATACGCCTGGAGCCGGGATGGAAGAAACTGGGAGAAAGAGGTGTCAAATCCTGTTCTTCGTAAGGAAGAGAAGAATCCATGGGAAAGAGAGAAGGTAGCAGCCTGTCAGGTACTGAAATGGAAGAATTACTATTATATGTTCTATATCGGTTTTATCCATG
>OBYY01000338.1_pt1 | contig 8802 bp, 5 predicted proteins | sample 1476821 | NCBI WGS metagenome assembly OBYY01 (sample SAMEA2580218, study PRJEB22360) | human gut metagenome | biome: human gut; feature: human-associated habitat; material: faeces | place: Denmark | collected 2008/2010
CGGAGTGTAAGCGGCCTCAGGTGTGATGGCTGGGCTTTGGCCATTGCGACTGAAGGGTCCTTACACGCAGACTTCTGCGTCGGGGGAGCGCGTTATGTGAGGGCGAATAGCCAGCTCAGAATATTAGAATTTACCTATAGAGTAAAACTGAGAAAAAGTTGACAGTGACAGTCTATGAATGTTTTTGATGTTCAGCCGAATTGCCGGTAAAACTTAGCGGTTAGCAACAGCTTCTTGCCGCAGAAACTCTGCGACTATGGTAAAATAGTGCCAGCAACCAACGGAGGTATAAGATACATGGTCAAATATAAACGGATCATTTTAAAGATCAGCGGTGAGGCATTGGCAGGCGAGGCTGGGTTTGGCATTAAGCCACCAGTCATTGCCAAAATTGCCCAACAGATCAAAGAGGTGCACGAACTGGGTGTACAAATTGCCATTGTGTGCGGTGGGGGCAACATCTGGCGCGGTGAAACCGGCGCTGAGATGGGGATGGAACGCGCCCAAGCCGACTATATGGGGATGCTGGCTACGGTAATGAATGCGTTGGCTTTGCAAGATAACCTGGAGAGCCAAGGTGTACCGACTCGGGTTCAGACGTCAATTGAGATGCGGCAAATCGCCGAACCTTATATTCGGCGTAAAGCCATTCGCCATCTGGAAAAAGGGCGCGTCGTTATTTTCGCTGGCGGCACCGGTAACCCATACTTCAGCACTGACACGACTGCAGCGTTACGGGCAGCAGAAATCGGCGCCGAAGTTATCCTGATGGCAAAGAATAACGTTGACGGCGTTTATTCAGCCGATCCAAACAAGGACACCAATGCTGTCAAGTATGAGAGTCTGACACACATGGACATCATCAACAAGGATCTAAAAGTCATGGACTCGACTGCCAGCACCTTGTCAATGGACAACGATATCGACTTAGTTGTCTTTAACTTAAACGAGCCCGGCAATATCAAACGGGTTGTGGAAGGTCAAAAAATCGGCACCACAATCGAAGGGAGAAGCTAATGGCAAATCAAATTATTGAACAAGCAAAAGTCAATATGGGTAAAACCGAAGAATCATTACAGCGTGAACTAGGCAACATCCGTGCAGGCCGTGCTAATGCCAGCTTGCTTAATCAGATTACGGTCGATTATTATGGTGCGCCAACGCCATTGAACCAAATGGCGGCAATCACGGTTCCTGAAGCTCGAGTTTTGCAGATTAGTCCATATGACAAATCATCACTCAAGAACATCGAAACGGCTATCAATGCCAGTGATCTTGGCATTAACCCTGCCAATGACGGCGATGTGATTCGTTTGGTCATTCCTCAGCTGACGGGTGAACGGCGTAAGGAAATTGCCAAAGAAGTCGGCAAATTCTCTGAAAACGCCAAAATCGCAGTTCGTAATATCCGTCGTGAAGGACTTGATAAGTTAAAGCGGCAGGAAAAAGACGGTGACATCACCGAAGACGAATTGCATCGACTTGAAAAAGATATGCAAAAAGCCACTGACGATGCAACAAAACGCATCGATGAAATTGCTGCAGCTAAGGAAAAGGAAATTACCGAAGTTTAGCGTGGTATTTTAATTGGTGAATGAAAACCTCAGAGTAGATCTGGGGTTTTTCTGGTTTAATAAACTTTTTGGCGCCATGTAATCATGCGAACAAAGGAAACTAGTGGTAAAAGTTGTCCTGTTAGATGGTTGCATTGGTTTTGCAACTTCACTTCTAACTGCGCTTGGCCTCGGTTTTAAAACGCGCGAATAGGCGCAGAAACCTGCATGTAAGGATCTTAAAGCAAAATGACCAAAGCTCGGTCATTTCACTTTAAGGCCGCTTACATTCCGGTTTCTAACAGCGCCTATTCGCGCTCTGCCTTTTTTTCTGCTACAATCGTTAAAGACATTTGGTGCATGAGGCACCGTAGACGTTGTGAGGAGGCGCCAGTTTGGCCATAGCCAAGGGTTCGAAAGTGAAACTTGATCCGGCACGGATTCCCGCGCATATTGCGATTATCATGGACGGTAACGGTCGGTGGGCAAAGCGGCGGTTGTTGCCGCGGGTTGCCGGACACAAACAAGGCATGCAAAATGTTAAAACGATTACCAAGGCAGCAAGTCGTCTCGGGGTTAAAGTTTTGACTTTGTATGCTTTTTCAACTGAAAATTGGAAGCGCCCCGGTTCTGAGGTGAATTACCTCATGCGCTTACCGGTTGACTTTTTTAACGATTTTATGCCTGATTTAATCAAAGAAAATGTTAAAGTTGAAGTTATGGGTGAGTTAACCGACTTACCTGAGCCGACACGCAAGGCGAGTGAAAAGGCTATGGCGGATACGGCTAACAACACCGGCATGATTCTTAACTTTGCGCTGAATTATGGTGGTCGTGACGAACTGGTTCACGCTGCCCGAAAACTGGCAAGCGCGGTGCGTGATGGTCAATTAGATCCTGAAGATATTGATGATCAGCGCTTTTCTGATGCGCTGATGACGGGGTTCCTTGGTGATTTAGCCGATCCGGATTTATTGATTCGTACAAGTGGTGAGTTACGGATTTCCAACTTTTTGCTCTGGCAGATCGCTTATAGTGAGCTGGTGTTTGTCGATGATTATTGGCCGGACTTCTCGCCTGCCGCATTGGAGGCGGCGATCGCAACTTACCAGGCTAGAGACCGGCGTTTTGGCGGTTTAAAAAAATAATCAACTAAATAAATGGTGATGGAGGATTTGTTATCATGAAACAACGGGTCATAACGGCTGTCGTTGCTTTGGCAATTTTTATTCCAATTCTAATTGCCGGTGGCGGTTGGATCGATACAGCCGGAGCAGTCTTAGCGTTAATTGCGTTATCAGAAGTGTATATCATGCGGAAGCGCATTCTTTCGCCAGATTTTCTGATTGCATCGCTTGGTATCTTGGCGGTGGTTTTGCCGAATAGCTTTTTCCGTTGGCTGCCTGCCTTTTTAGGGCGGATTGATCTGATTTACATTGCGGTTGCTTTGTTGCTTTGTATAACCGTGACAACCAAGAATCGCACGACGTTTGATGATATTGGTGTATCGGTGTTGTCCTTCTTTTATATCGGTACAGGGTTTCATTATTTGATCAGTGTGCGCAACGATGCGGGGCTGGATACGTTGATGTTTGCACTGCTGATTGTCTGGTTGACAGATACCGGTGCTTATATGATCGGTCGCAAACTTGGCCGCCATAAATTGTGGCCGGCGATCAGCCCGAACAAAACCATCGAAGGCAGTGTCGGTGGGGTTGTACTTGCATTAATAACGGCTGCGATTTACTTAATGTTCTTCCCGCAATATTATACTTTTTGGCCAATGATGGGGATTGCCTTGTGCCTGTCAGTTATCGGCCAAATCGGTGACCTAATCGAATCCGCTTTGAAGCGATTTTACGGGGTTAAGGATTCCGGTAAAATTCTGCCAGGGCACGGCGGTATTTTAGATCGGTTTGACAGTTTACTACTGGTATTGCCAATGCTGCATTTGTTTGGCATTGTCTGACCATTAAGGAGCACATATGACCACAATCATTGCCTTTATTGTTATCTTCTGCATTCTTGTGGTGGTTCACGAGTTTGGCCATTTTTATTTTGCCAAGCGCAGCGGAATATTAGTACGTGAGTTTTCCATTGGCATGGGACCTAAGCTATGGGCGTCACATAAGAATAATACGACCTATACCTTGCGCTTGTTGCCACTGGGCGGATATGTACGTATGGCTGGCTGGCAAGATGAGGAAGATGAAATCAAGCCCGGGACCATGCTGAGTATTATCCTGAATGATGCCGGTAAAGTGACGCGGATTAATGCTAGTGATAAAACAACGCTGGCAGGTGGCATGCCGGTACAAGTAAGCCGCGTAGACCTCGTTAAAGACTTGGTGATTGAAGGCTACCCTAATGGCGACGAAGAGAAACTGGAGCGTTGGTCGGTTGACCATGATGCCACGATTATTGAAGAAGATGGCACCGAAGTTCAAATTGCGCCAGAAGATGTCCAATTTCAAAATGCTCCGGTTTGGCGGCGTCTAATTGTTAACTTTGCCGGTCCGATGAATAATTTTATTCTTGCCATTTTGACCTTTATTATTTACGGTTTGATGTTTGGCGTGCAGGTCTTAAATACCAATCAAATTGGAACGGTACTGCCCGGTTATCCTGCTGCTCAAGCTGGGCTTAAGTCAAATGCCACAATTCAGGCGATTGATGGTGAAAAAATTCATTCTTTTACTGATCTTTCCAGCAAAGTCAGCAAACAGGCCGGTAAGTCGGTGACGTTTACAGTTAAAGAGCATGGCAAAACGCAAAATGTGGTCATCAAGCCTAACAAGGATGGCAAGATCGGTGTGGAAGCACTCATCGAAAAATCACCGGCACGGGCGTTTACGTATGGTTTCACCCAAACCTGGGATTTAGCTGTGCGCACTTGGGATGTCCTCAAATCCATGGTGACTGGCGGCTTTTCGCTTAATAAGTTAGCTGGGCCGGTCGGGATTTATACCATGACCAGTCAAAGTGCTAAAGGCGGATTGCAGGGATTGCTATTCTTTATGGGATACTTAAGCCTCGGCTTGGGAATCAGCAATTTGTTGCCAATCCCGGTTCTGGATGGTGGTAAAATTTTACTGAATCTCATTGAACTGATTCGGCGCAAACCGTTGAAACCTGAAACAGAAGGTGTTGTCACCATGGTTGGCCTCGGGTTGATGGTGCTCCTGATGCTCGCCGTGACGATTAATGATATTATGCGTTACTTTTAAATAATCTAGCTTTGGAGGCTGACATGAAACAATCACGGATGTTTATTCCCACAGAAAAAGAAGTACCGAGTTCAGCAGAGGCAAAGTCACATAAAATGATGTTGCGCTCTGGCTTTGTGCGTCAGGTGCAAGCCGGTGTTTATGCCTATTTACCACTAGCAGAACGCGTCTTGAGTCGAATCGAAGCGATCATTGACGATGAAATGACTAAGATTGATGCGGTCAAGATGAAGATGCCGGCGTTATTGCCAGCCGAGCTCTGGGAAGAATCCGGACGGTATGAAACTTACGGACCCAATTTATTTAAGTTGAAAAATCGTCAGGATCGTAAAATGATCTTGGGCCCTACTCATGAAGAAACCTTTACGGATCTGGTTCGCAATGAATTGAAATCTTACAAGCGGATGCCGTTAGTGTTGTATCAAATTCAGGATAAATTCCGTGATGAAGATCGGCCGCGCTATGGCGTTTTACGTGGGCGTGAGTTCATTATGCAGGATGCTTATTCATTTACCAGTAATGATCAGGATCTCGACACCATTTATCGGCAAATGGAACATGCTTACACCAATATTTTTGATCGTCTAGGCCTGCGTTATCGGACGATTATCGGTGATGGCGGCGCGATGGGCGGAAAAGACTCGAAAGAATTTTCCGCCATTGCGTCAATTGGTGAAGATACCATTGTCTATTCCGATAGTTCCGACTATGCCGCTAACTTAGAGATGGCGACAAGCATGGCGCTGCCGAAGCAAGGGGTTGAAGCCCAGGCGGAATTAACCTCGGTGGATACCAAAGATGCAAAAACAATCGCTGAAGTTGCTGCTTTGTTGAAAATTCCGGAACAAAAGTTAATTAAAGCCGTTTTATTTATGGCGGATGGCGCTCCGGTGCTGGCACTTGTACGTGGTGATTATGAAATCAATGATACCAAGCTTAAGAACATCTTAGGCGCTGACTTCCTCGAAATGGCGACTCCTGAACAGGTTGAATCGGTCATGCACGCAGAGGTCGGTAATATCGGCCCGGTAAACGTTGATAAAGATGTACGGATTATTGCCGATAATAGTCTGAGCGGCTTGACGAATTTGGTGGCAGGTGCCAATAAAGCGCACACGCATTTACTGAACGTGAACTTTGAGCGCGATGTGAATCCGGAAACTTTTGCCGATATTCGTTTTGTTAAGGAAGGCGAAGTGTCACCGGATGGCCAGGGTGTGCTTAAGTTTACGCGCGGGATCGAAATTGGCCATATTTTCAAACTCGGTACCCGTTATTCTGAAACCATGGGCGCTGATTTTCTTGATGAAAATGGCCGTAGTCAGCCGATTATCATGGGATCATATGGTATTGGTGTATCGCGACTGCTTTCGGCAATTGCTGAACAACAGGCAGACGATCACGGCTTGATTTGGCCGACCACGATCGCTCCTTTTGACATTCATCTGATTCCGGTTAATCTGAAGCGTGAGGAACAAAAGACGCTGACTGCTTCGATTGGCACGATGCTTGAAGATGCCGGCTATAGTGTGCTGGTGGATGACCGTAACGAACGGCCGGGTGTGAAATTTGCCGATTCCGATTTAATCGGGATTCCGTTGCGCGTGACGGTTGGTAAAAAGGCGGTTGATGAGATTGTTGAGCTTAAGTTACGTAAGACTGGCGAAACCATTGAAGTCAAGAAAGAAGAGTTGATCAGTTCGATCAAGATCCTCATGGCCCAGTTGCATAAACAAGAACAGGCAAAAGCATAATTGATAACTAAGGCGCTGGGGCAAAATTGCTAATCCCATCCTCTTTTTGGCGGCGAGTTTGTGGCCTGAAGAGTTGGCAGCATTTTGTCCCAGTTTCTGCCATCTAAGAGGGGTGCACGATTTGGCTTTATCCCAACATGAGATGTTTGAAAAATTAATGGATCAGCTCGATTTACCAACAGATGTGCGACATGATCCATCACTGGCAGATGGGTCGGTTCAAGCAGTGACAATCCATGAGCAGTCACAACGCTATGACTTTACCTTGGCGTTTCCGACGATTTTGCCATTTCAGATTTTTAATACCATCGCCACGCAACTGCCAATTGCGTTCAAACAAATTGCGGCGACACGGTTGACCATTGCGGTTGCTCAGCCGACGATTACTGACAAACTATTGGCGCAATATTGGCCATATGTGGTGCAAAATTCAGAAATCGGGACCGGGATCGTTCGTGAACTGTGCGAAAAACAGGTGCCGACGCTGGTGAATAATCGCGCGGTGATAACAGCGGAAAATGAACAGATTCGGCAATACCTGATTAATCAAGGATTAGGTAAGCTTGAAGAAACCTATCAGCAAGTCGGCTTTTCCGGATTACGGATGCAGGCACAAGTAGACGAAGAGCAAGCGGCGCAGTCTGTGGCGGCATTTGAAGCGCAAAAAGCAGCGCAAACGGCGAAGATGGCCCAAGCAGCTGCTGAAGTGGTGAAGCGGCAAGCGGCTAAGCAAAAGCAAGAGCCTACGAATGGCCCGGTTCAAATGGGTCGGCAGTTGAAAATGAGTGATCCGCCGCAGCAAATGGTCACGATTACCCAAGAAGAACGTTCAGTGACCGTTGAAGGCTATGTGTTTGATGTCGAAGTGCGGGAATTACGCTCGAAACGGCAATTACTGATTTTCAAAATAACCGATTACAGCTCCAGTTTTATTGCCAAGAAATTCAGCAATGGCGCTGACGATGAGGCGATGTTTGCCCGCATTAAAAAAGGCCAGTGGTTGCGGGTTCGCGGCAGTGTGCAAGAAGACAACTATTCGCGCGAACTCACGATCAATGCACAAGACATTCAAACCGTTTCCCATCCTGATCCAACCGATGACGTTGAAGGCGAAAAACGGGTTGAGCTGCATCTGCATACAAACATGAGCCAGATGGATGCGACCAACTCAATTACCGATTTCGTGAACCGCGCTAAAGCTTGGGGACACAAGGCGATCGCTGTAACCGATCATGCTGGGCTGCAAGCTTATCCAGAAGCCCATACCGCAGCTGCTAAAGCCGGTTTGAAAATGTTATACGGCGTTGAAATCAACCTGGTCGATGATGGGACGCCGGTCGCTTATCGAGCTGATGAGCCGCGGGTGTTGGCAGACGCGGAATATGTTGTTTTTGACGTGGAAACAACCGGTCTTTCAGCAGTCTACGATAAAGTCATCGAATTAGCTGCCGTTAAAATGAAAGACGGTCAGGTGATTGATCAGTTTGAAGAAATGATCGATCCCGGTTTTCCACTGTCAGAATTAACCATTAACCTCACGCATATCACCGACGACATGGTTCACGGTTCCAAGTCTGAAGAAGAAGTGTTTCGGCTTTTCCAGCAGTTCTGTGACGGTGCGATCATGGTCGGACATAATGTCACGTTTGACGTGGGCTTTTTGGATAATGGTTATGAGCGGCACGGGCTGGCTGATATTGATAATCCGGTCATTGATACGCTTGAGTTATCGCGCATGCTCCATCCCGAACGCAAAAATCACAAACTGGATACCTTGGCTAAGCTATACAAAGTTAGTCTAGAACACCATCACCGCGCCAATGCGGATGCTGAGGCGACCGGTTATTTGCTAAACGCCTTGGAAAAAGAAGCTGCCAAGATGTACAACATGACCAAACTCAACCAATTAAATGATCGCGTGGGTGCCGGTGAGGCTTATAAGGCTGCCCGCCCGAGTCATGCGATTGTATTTGCCAAAACGCAAGCCGGCTTGAAGAATCTTTTCAAGCTGGTGTCCTTGTCAAATGTCAAATACTTTTATCGAGTGCCGCGAGTACCACGCAGTCAGTTACAGAAATTGCGTGAAGGTTTGCTCGTCGGTTCGGCTTGCTCAAGCGGCGAAGTTTTCACCGCTATGATGCAAAAGGGTGAGGCTGAAGCGCGCGCCAAGGCAGCATTTTATGATTATCTCGAAATTCAACCGCCAGCCGTTTACCAGCCATTACTAGAAGCCGATCTTATTAAAGGTGAGTCGCATTTAAAAGATAT
>OBYY01000342.1_pt1 | contig 8684 bp, 7 predicted proteins | sample 1476821 | NCBI WGS metagenome assembly OBYY01 (sample SAMEA2580218, study PRJEB22360) | human gut metagenome | biome: human gut; feature: human-associated habitat; material: faeces | place: Denmark | collected 2008/2010
CTGCCGCTGAAACAACGGCCAGCGAAAATTCGGCAGCCGGGACTTTTGCCGGAATCGAAAAAGAGGAGACGGACCTTACCGGTGAACTCGTCTACTGGTCAGCATTTACAGGCGGTTCCGGTGAATGGGATCAGAGCCGGGTTGACTTATTCAATGAAATGTATGCGGATAACGGTATCCATGTCACCCGCCAGCAGATTGAAGGCGCCGGTATCAAAAATGGGGCTCTCATGTCGGCAGTGGCCTCCGGGACCAACGCTCCTGACTTAATTATTTCCGACTCGCCGATCGATGTATACTCTTTTGCGGTTGAAGGCGCCTTTATGGCAGTAGATGACCTTCTCCCAAAAGTAGGCATTGATCCCGACAGTTTCTTTGATGGTCTTGATGACCTCATTAAGGTAGATGGAAAGACGTACCTGGTACCGCAGGATGCAAACGTACATCTTCTGTACTATAACAAAAAACTGGCAAGAGAGGCTGATCTTGATCCGGAAGCACCTCCGACAACGCTGGAAGAACTTGACGCCTGGGCTGATGCTCTCTCCATACCGGATGATAAAGGCGGATTCAAACAACTTGGTCTGATTCCATGGATTGGCGACGGCGGTGATACCAGCGGCGATGCTTTCCACATTCCGTTCGTATTCGGCACAAACGTATACGATCCTGCAACCAATAAGCTTAACCTTACAGAAGATAAGATGATTCAATACTTTGAATGGATAAAAGGATATTCCGAGAAATATGCACCCACGATTCAGGAATGGGGCACCTCGGCCGGAGGCGTATTCGATCCTTCGTGTCCTTTCTATACGGAAAAAGTAGCCATGTATTTCTGCGGCAACTGGATGGCCAATGCCATCAAACTGACAGTCGGTGATGCTATTGAGTGGGGCGTAACAGCGGTTCCTGCACCTGATTACGGTCGTGCAAAAGCAACTACCTTAGGTGCTAACCCGTTTGCAATCATCGAAGGTTCTGAGAATGCAGAACTTGCGGCATTCTTTATCAAATTCTGTATCAGCCCTGCGATTCAGGAAGACAACTTTGCACAGTGGAGATCCATTCCCTGTTCAGATGCTGCTTTTGACGGCGTCAGCCTCACAAAGAACGGCGATGCAATGTATGCTCTGGAGCGTGAGATCGCCAACAATCCGGAAAACGGAGTTCCTGCCATGTGTTCCGTTTCAACAGAACTTGCCGACCAGTTCCAGAAAGCGCGCCAGGAAATAGTATTTAACGGTGCTGACATTACTTCTACCCTGCAGGCACTTCAGGAGAGAATGCAGGCCACACTTGACAGTGCAAATTAACAGACGCGCAGATTGAACAGCTGCGCAGATGATAAGCGGCAGGCGGGGAATAACCGCCCTGCCGCAGAAGTAAGGAGGGTAAAAATGGAAAAAAAAACAGGTATTTCCGTTAAAACAAGAAAATACGACAGCATTGAATACTCTCCCGGCGTAATCGTAAGAAAAATTGTAATGTACGCGATACTGATCCTCATCTCAGTTGCTTTTATCGCTCCAATTGCCTTTATGTTCTTCGGCGCTTTCAAAACGACCATGGAACTGGCCAGAGTACCGTTTAAATGGCTTCCGGACAGTTTCAGTTTAGCCAATTTTAAAGCAGTTTTCGAAAAAATACCGTTTTTTTTGTATTTAAACAATACTTTAATCATTGTATTTTTTAATATGATCGGCTCTCTTATTTCTAACAGTCTGGTGGCCTACGGATTTTCCCGCATTAAGTGGCCCGGACGGGATAAGGTATTTATACTGGTCATTATCACCATGATTCTGCCTTTTCAGATCACCATGGTTCCCCTGTACCTCATGTTTAACAAGTGGGGCTGGATCGGTACGTTCTTACCGCTTACCGTCACCTGCTTTTTCGGCTCCCCATTCTATATTTTCCTGATCAGGCAGTTTTTAATCGGGATACCGAATGAACTGTCCGCATCCGCAAAAATAGACGGCGCCGGAGAATTCAGGATATTCTGGCAGCTTACCCTTCCACTTGCCAAGCCCGTACTCGCAACAGTTGCCGTTTTTGCATTTATGAAGAGCTGGAATGACTACATTGGTCCTCTGATCTTTCTCTCGGATCAAAAACTTTACACACTGTCACTTGCCGCTTCCATGTTAAAATCTAATCTTGATCCGCAGTGGACGGTACTTCTGGCGTTGGGATCCATGCTCGTTATGCCTGTGCTGATACTATTTTTTGTACTGCAGAAGTATTTTATTCAGGGCGTGACCATGTCCGGCATAAAAGGTTAAGGAGGGGCACATGGACTATAGAAAAAAAGACATTCGCAATGCATTACTTTTCATATCGCCATGGATTATCGGCTTTTTAGTATTTACACTTTATCCTATTTTGAGTTCGCTTTATTATTCATTTTGTGAATATAAAGTAATTAAAGCACCTGTTTTTATCGGTTTTAAGAATTATATTGATCTCTTTAAGGATAAGAGTTACTTAGCAGCACTTGGCAATACCGTTTATATGTTGATTTTCGGTGTTCCAGTTACCACAATTGTCGCAGTAGCGGTATCCATTCTTTTAAACAATAAACACCTGCATCACGCAGGAATTTTCAGAGTTGTATTCTTTATACCTACACTTGTCCCGACAATCGTAGCCTGTTTTTTATGGATATGGATGTTTCAGTCAGGTGGTATTGTTAACACAGTACTTGGATATTTCGGCATATCGGGACCGGCGTGGCTGTCAAACAGTACATGGGCGAAGCCGGCTTTTATCTTTTACATGATATGGACGATAGGAAATGCCGTCATCATTTATCTTGCGGGCTTACAGGATATTGATCCGAGTCTTTATGAAGCCGCTGAAATTGATGGGGCGGGTTTTATAAGCCAGACAATATCTGTCACCATACCGCTTTTGCGTTCCACGATTCTTTATAATACGGTGACATTGATCATAGGCGTGTTCCAGTGGTTTGCCGAACCACTCATCATCACAGAAGGCGGCCCCGGCAATGCAACGCTGTTCTACTCACTATATTTATATCAGAACGCCTTCCGCTTCTTTAAGATGGGCTATGCCTGTGCGATGGGCTGGATACTGCTTTTGATATCACTCGCAATTATTCTTGTACTGTTTAAAGTATTCAAATTTGGAGAATCAGATAACTGAAAGGCGGTGTAATATGGCAACAGGACTTATAACAGGAGCGGATATGGGATTAGGGTTTGAGCTTACAAAGCTGGGACTTTTAAGAGGCAATACCATGATCGCCATCGTGCTCCATGCATCCGGAGAAAACATAACCGGTCTAAAATCCCAATACGGCGATAAGCTGACAATCATAGCTGCGGATATCACAGACGAGGCCTCGATCCGTGATGCTGCGGACAGAATTTCAGATAAATTCAAGCAGATTGATTTTATCGTAAATAATGCAGGTGTGCTGTTCGGTTCAAAATACGACAAAATTGATGAGATTGTTGACCTTGATGTTGCAAAATTCAGGAAAACTTTAGACGTCAATGTAACGGGCATGGCGATTGTTCTTAAGTATTTCATGCCTTACCTCTACAAGTCTTCCTGCCCGGTCATCATTAATATAACTTCCGAGGCTGCTTATCTTGGTTCCGGCGGTTATAACTATCTGTCGTATTCAGTCTCAAAATACGCGGCGAACATGTATACACAGAAAATCCGCAACTATCTGCATGATGAACGCCCCGAACTCGGCGTGAGAATCTTTATGATGCATCCGGGCAGAATGCAGACGGTTATGGGAGCGGAGAACGCACAGATCCCTTCATCAGAATCCGCAGAAGGCATCTATAAGGTGATAGAAGGGGAGACAGACCCGAAACTGGAAATACCGTTTATCAACTATAAAGGGGAAGCCATGCCGCACTGACCGCGGAAAAGGAAGATTATGAGAACTTATAAAATAGGCATCATCGGGTGCGGCAGCATAAGCAATACCTACATTCCCGATATACAGAACATTTATCACGATCTCGAAATACACGCAGTCGCGGACGCAGATCTTAATCGCGCCGGGGAAACTGCAAAGAGATTCGGTATTAAACATGCATACCGGACAGAAGAGCTGCTGGCCGATGACGAAATTGAGATAGCAGTCAATTTAACACCGCCGCGATTTCATCAGCAGATCAATCTCTCCGTACTTTCGGCAGGCAAACACTTATTTACGGAAAAGCCATTTGCCATGAACCTGCCCGAAGCCGATGAACTGATTACGCTTGCCGGCGAAAAGGGAGTGATGATAGGCAGCGCTCCGGATACGTTTCTGTCATCCGGTCTGCAGAGCATGAACAAATATATTCGCGACGGCATCATCGGAAAACCGCTCTATGTCACAGCCAATATGATGTCATACGGCGTGGAGATGTGGCATCCCTGCCCAGCCCCTTTCTATGAGGCAGGAGGAGGTCCGCTTTACGATATGGCGGGCTATTACCTTTCGGCCATCGTCTCTATGCTGGGCCCGGTTGACTCTGTATCGGGCTTCTGCGGCAAAGGGTTTGACAGACGTTTAATTCTCAATAAAGCACAGTTTGGGACGTATCTTGACGTCGAAATTCCAACGCACTACAGTGCGGTGCTGAATCTTAAATCAGGTGTTATTGTGAGTATGAACATGAGTTTCGATATCTGGCGGTCTGGTCTTCCGAAATTTGAAATCTATGGAACCGACGGCACAATAAGCTACCCCGATCCGAACTTCGGCGGAGGAGTCCCCTCCGTTTACCGCAAAGAGCAGGTGCTCGACACGGTTTTTCAGGAAAACGAAGAATACCGGCAGCGTGAAGCAAAGATGTATGAGCTGCCTGAACTCTATCACAGAGTCAGCAATTATTCCCGCGGGCTCGGCGTACTCGACCTGGCATATGCGATTGAACATAAACAGCCGAACAGAGCCAGTGCGGAGCTGGCAAGACATATTACAGAAGTCATAGATGGAATCATAACGGCTGCAAATGAGCACTGCGTCTGTAAGATGGCTACCAGCTGTGAGATACCAAAACCGATAGAGCCCGGTCTTTTCGTGGGAGAGCTGTAGGAAAATTTTCAGAAACCCTGGCACTTAAAAGGAATCAATGAAACATATTATAAAAATTAAAGGAGAACCAATCATGAGTGGAGTAGTAGGAACAAATTTAGTTGCACAGGTAGGATTTATTGTAAAGGATATTGAGGCTGCAAAAGAAAAATGGGCGCAGTTCTTAGGGGTAGAAGTACCTCCGACTCAGCCGGTTGGCGATTATGCCGTAACCGGGACAGTCTACAAAGGCCAGCCGGCTCCCGAAGCGAGCTGCCTCATGGCATTCTTCGATGTAGGACCGGGGCTCCAGCTTGAACTGATTCAGCCTAACGAAGCGCCGTCCAATTATCTGAATGAAAAAGGAGAAGGCATCCATCACGTGGCCTTTCAGGTAAAGGATTCGAAAGAGGCAATCGCCCGGTGCGAGGCGTTCGGTTTAAGTCTGGAACAGCATGGTGTATACGGGGATGGATCCGGCGAATATAACTATATGAACGGCGAAAAAGACTTAAAATGTATTGTAGAACTTCTCGAAAGCTATAAAAAGTAATCAGGAGGAGGCCGGATCAGATGATACGAATAGGCTTATCAGCAGCACTGGAACACGCCACACCTCTGGAATGGGCACAGAGAAATGCCTCTGCCGGCTGCAGGTGTGTAAATTTTCCAATCAATTACAGACAGGGGGAAGACCTCGTCCAAAGCTATGTAAAAGCCGCCGGAGATCACGATCTGCTGATTGCAGAAGTCGGGGTGTGGCGAAACCCGGTATCCCCATTCGAAGACGTAAGAACGGATGCCATAGAATACGCTGTGGGACAGCTTCGGCTGGCCGATTCCATTTGTGCAAACTGTGCCGTCAACGTAGCGGGCTCAATGGGGGAACGCTGGGATGGGGCTTATAAAGATAATTTCACAAAAGAGACCTGGAAAAAAACAGTAAAAAGCATTCAGACCATCATCGACGAGGCGGCTCCGAAACACACTTACTATACCATAGAGCCGATGCCGTGGATGTACCCGATCAGTCCTGATGAGTATCTGCATCTCATTGAAGACGTCGGAAGAGACCGTTTTGCCGTTCATATGGATATCTTCAACTGGATCACCACGCCTTACCGGTACTTCTTCAACGAGGAATTCATGGAGGAAGTCTTTGAAAAACTTGGCCGTTACATAAAGAGCTGCCATATTAAGGACGTTCTGCTCGAACAGGATTTCACGATGATGTACCGGGAAGTGAAATGCGGCGGCGGTATAATAAATCTGGAAAAATATGCAGAGCTTGCAGCCAGATACAATCCGGATATGCCCATGATTATAGAACATCTGCATTCTGAAAAAGAGTATCTGGAAAGCATTGAATACGTAAAAAGGAGGCTGAAGCTGTAAATGAGTAAGAAAAAAATCGTCATAACCGGTACGGCAGGACTACTTGGTCCCCATGTTGCAAGACATTTTGCAGAGCACGGTTATCATGTCGTGGGGATCGACAGGGCTGTCCCAAAAGAATCGGCTGCACAGGAGAATCTGATTGTCGATCTGACAAATGCAGGTGAGGTGTATTCGGCTCTGTCCGGCGCCATGGGTGTCGTTCACCTCGCGGCAATCCCAAGACCCGGCATCTATACGAGTGAAGTTACCTTTGGGAATAATATTCTGGCCTCTTATCATATTCTGGAGGCAGCGGACAATTTAGGGATTAAAAAGGCCGTCATCGCATCAAGTGAAAGTGCGTACGGGTTCTGTTTCTCAAAAAATAATCTCCGCCCTCAGTATTTTCCCGTTGATGAAGAACATCCGGCGCTTGCTGAGGACTCCTATGGTATCGGAAAGATCGCGGCCGAAAAAGTGGCCGAAGGGATCCACAGACGAAACCATATGCAGATTATCACATTCCGTCTGGGCAACATCATCACCGAACCGATGTATGAAAACTTCAAAGACTGGATTCATGATCCCCATAAGAGAGTTCTGAATGTCTGGAATTATATAGATGCAAGAGATATCGCCTCCGCATGCCGCCTGGCTGTAGAAAGAGACGGTTTAGGCTGCGATATCATGAATCTGGCGGCGGATGACAACTGTATGGACATAAAGAGCCGTGATTTGATTCAGGAGGTATTCCCGGATATTACAGACATCAGAGGCGATCTGGCTAGTTACGAAACACTCTATTCCAACGCCAAAGCAAAAGCGCTTCTTGGCTGGCAGCCGGTACACCACTGGAGAGATTATGTGTCATAATATTGCGAACTGCAGATAAAAGAATCAGGCCCCCCTTTGCCGGGCGGGCCTGATTCAGCGTCTCCTCCATTTCGAGGAACTCCCTTAACTTCTATCGTTTCACGGTTTCCTTCGTAAAGTCTTCCTCAACCACACTCCACGCTGCATCCACGCTGTAATATCGGCGGATGTAATTCTGTGTTTTCCGGCTCAGCTCCCGGAGTGCCTCCGGATTCTGGTAGAGCCGAACCGTCTCTTCGGCAAACTCTTCCGGAGCGTCCTTAATGCACATCACCGATTCGGCTTCCGCGATCCCTTCCGCACCGATGGAGGTTGTCACGACAGGCGCACCGTTATACAGCGCCTCGATGACCTTGCCTTTGACTCCGGCGCCGTAGCGCAGGGGAACTACCACGATCCGGCAGGTACGATACAACTCGGAGAGTTCTTCTTCAGAGACGAAGCCCTTCACGATGATACCGTTTCCCGGCTGCTCCAGGGCCTGAATCTCCTCAGTCACCTTCGATCCGACGATATAGAAGGGAACCTCCAGTTTTTCACGGATTTTAGGAAATATCTCTCTCGCAAACCAGAGAACCGCATCCGCATTCGGCGGATGGGCGAAGCCGCCTACGAACAGCAGACCTTCCCTCTTTTCAAAATCGTCCGGAACTGACTCTAAGAATTTCTCGAATACATAGGCCACAATTGCCTTTACCCGGATTGTGGGATCGATCATATGGATCGCGCCTCGCTCCACATAGGACGGATAATACGATACCGCCGCCTTCCGCATAATGCGGAATTCGATGGCTTTCCAGTATTCCGACGCATCCCGCTTCTTTTCGTCCCCGGTCAGCTGGTATTCACGGCCCTCTCTCAGGAAATGGAGATCATGGCCATAGTAAATCATCTTGATATTAGTGTGTTCCTCTATAAAGTCCACGTATTTTTCCGCAATGTGAGGCCTGTTTAAATAGGCGGCTGTGATGTCATCGCCATGCACCTTCAGCCAGTCCCAGATTTTCACCTGATAGTCGCGGCCATACAGGATCTCGATTCCCATCTGCATCAGCGTCGTGGAATACGGCTCTTCATGAAGGAAATTATCCCCCAGGAACTTGACCACATACCCCTTTTCCAGGAACATCTTCAAGTACTGGAAGGTTGTTTTGGACCCGGCATCCCTGTCATACGTTGGGACATAGTGATCGATCACAAGAATAATATCCTTGCCCTGGCTCCGCTCACGCGCCCGAAATGGGTCGGGATTGCCATTATTCACACACTGCTTTTTGAACTCTTCCGCCCATTTTTCCTTCAGTTTCTCCGAATTCTCCACCTGATACCGCTTCAGGCCGCTTCCATTCACATCGGTTCCATTGGAAATACCCTCGAAATG